>ERZ724506.36-NODE-36-length-53064-cov-149.137411_pt1 | contig 53064 bp, 43 predicted proteins | sample MGYA00376039_ERZ724506 | MGnify/ENA primary metagenome ERZ724506 (study PRJEB28724, sample SAMN07190887) | wastewater metagenome | isolation source: effluent of sewage treatment plant in Hong Hong | place: USA: Christiansburg, Virginia | collected 2016-03-01 ... | reverse complement strand
ACTTTGAAGTTATCCGTCACAACCCAGTCCAACTTTCAAGTTAATTGAGTATATACGGTATTTAATTTATCTATATTATTAAAAACATCACCGTCATCATTTAATTTTTTTACATACATGTTACTAATTTTTGTTGCATTTATTCTGCCAAGCTTATTATTAAAAGCCAGCAATTTTATGTTCAATAACTGCCTAGATATTGTATGGTCTCTTACAAGTAAACGCCGGATGCGTTGTATTAAGCAAATATTACAGTTAATAATTAAAAAATATAATAAAAAAATAAATAAATGAAATACAAATTAGAGCGTAAAAAATTCTGGATAATAAGCAAATCTGCTCAAAGGCATAACTATGATCATGATAAAATAATAAGACTGTTACTACTGTTAGAAGATAAGAGATAGCTTTATGGCAAAACAAAAAAAACTAAAAAAGCCAATTGAAGTAACCAGTTGAGAGACTGCCAAAAAGTTAACGAAACTGAAAGAGTTGTTATTTTCCAAATTAACCACAGCAGAAAGCTAATACTATGTATCTCAAAGAACTAAAATTATGGAATTTTAGAAAATATGGTTCTAATAGTGATTTGAATAGGGAACCTGATTTGGTTGTGCCGTTTACTAAAGGTTTGAATGTACTTATTGGTGAAAATGATTCTGGTAAAACGGCGATTCTTGACGCAATTAAACTAGTGTTAAAAACCCACGCTTATGAGTGGATAAAAATTGAGCCAGATGACTTTTGTAAATGTGTTGAAAAAATCCGAATTGAGCTGGAGTTTGCAGGCATTAGCGATGACGAAGCGAAGCATTTCATCGAATGGCTTGGTTGGGATGATGAAATTATTAATGATAAAGAAATTGGAAAAAGACCAAAGTTGATATTAATTTATCAAGCAGAGCTAAGAGACAACAAAGTGATTCCATCTGATGTTAAAGCCGGAATGGATGGCGTTGGGCATGTGCTTAATGCTGAGGCACGAGAACTTTTAAAATGCACTTATTTGAAAGCACTTCGCGATGCTGATGGCGAATTAATGGCTAAGAAAAATTCTAGGCTATCACAAATACTTCAGGAACATAAATTATTTAAGAAGAAAGATAAAACTATACCTCATCAGCTTGAAGAGATTATTTCTCAAGCGAATAATGATATCAAAAAATATTTTGAAAATGAAGATAGTGCTCATGGTGAAAAGAGCAATAAAGAACAGATAATTACACCCATAAATAATTTCTTGGAAGCCTTTATTAACGATAAACATTCATCAAAGTTTGATATTGCCGATTCCGAAATTAAAAGTATACTTGAAAAAATTTCTTTAGGAATTGATGGTTATAGTAAGCTCGGTTTAGGCACTATGAATAGACTGTTTATGGCTGCTGAATTACTCCATTTGAAAAAAGAACAATATGATGGGCTGAAATTGTGTTTGATTGAGGAGCTAGAGGCACATTTGCATCCGCAAGCGCAGATGAAAATTATTGAGGTTTTGGAATCTGAAGCAAAGAGTGGGATTCAGTTTATTCTAACAACTCATAGCCCTAATATTTCATCAAAAATTGATCTACAATCTTTGATACTCTGTAATAGAAAAGATGTATTTCCATTGGGAGAGTACTATTCGATAGAAGATGATAAGCCTGTTAATAAGTCATATACCAAGTTAGAAAAAGAGGATTATATCTATTTAAGTCGTTTTTTAGATGTGACTAAATCAAATTTATTTTTTGCAAAAGGTGTAATTTTAGTCGAAGGATGGTCAGAAGAAATAATAATTCCAGAACTAGCTAAAAAGATCGGGCATGACCTGACTAAGGAAGAAGTGTCAATCGTCAATGTGGCATCAACAGCTTATTTGCATTTTGCCAAAATATTTATTCGTAACGATGGCAAGAATATAAAAATACCTGTATCAATCGTGACAGACTTGGATAACAGACCTGATAAGGATGGTAAGTTTAAGAAGTTACCTAATTTAGACCCCGTAACTGACAAAAAAATTAAAACCAAATATGATAATTTAGAAACGCTTAAAAAAGAATTAGGACAAACTTTAGTAAAGTTAGAATTAGCAAAAGAATGGACGCTCGAGTGGTGTTTATATAAATCCTCTAGTTTATCATCTTTATTTAAGGCGTCAGTTTCAGAAGTTCATAGTGGCACTGAAGCATTTAAAAAACTGGAAAATTCAGAATGGAATGCGTCTAAATTTGAGAGTAAATTAATCTCAAAATTAAAAAAGGAGCAAGGCACTAGTGAATTAGACAAAGTAAGAATAGCTTCTACTCTAGCTGAGAAAATTAAAAAATCTACTGAACTTGTCATTGATGAAAATGATGAATACTTAAAGTATCTGATTAATGCAATAGAGCATGCGTGCAGCTATGAAAATTAAAGAATATATAGAGCAGGCAGAATCTATTTTTATTGATGGCAATTCTTTTGATAATGAACGAACTAATTTTATTACAAATCTCAATACTTGCGATTTGTTGGCAGTTCCAGGCAGTGGCAAAACTACTGCGCTAATAGCAAAACTATATTGCATTGCTCAAAATATGCCTTTTGAGGATGGATCTGGTGTATTAGTTTTGGCTCATACCAATAATGCGGTTGAAGAAATCGAAAAGAAATTAAAGAGACATTGTCCACAGTTATTTGATTATCCAAACTATGTTGGAACAATTCAGAGTTTTGTTAATAAATTTTTGGCTAATCAAGCTTGTCACGAAAAATATGGAAGTTACATTATACAAAATGAAAATGAAGCAATCGAGCAAATATTAGCTAAGAAAGTATTTTCAAATAAAAGCACTAAAATATTCGGTTTGCTAAGCATGTTGATAAAAGCAAAACACAATACACTTAGTGATGAATATTTATTAAAGCAAGGAATATTAAACACTGAAGAGTTTTTGGAGAAATTACAAAAATTAAATATTATTGATAAAGATCTTGTGCTACAAAATATTAAGAATTGTTATGATGATATCATAGCGTTGCCATCAGAAGAAAAACAAATTATATTTGATTTTAATAACCATATTAAATCGTATACTGAAAATATTAATGAATTTATATCGTTAGTTAAAGAAATAAGTTTTGATTATTATGGCGAATGTTTCAGGTCAAATATATTTCCTAAGAGCTGGAATAAAAAATTAAATTTTACTAAAGACTCAGGTTCTGAATTAAAAATATTTTTTGAAGATTTAATGCGTAATGGTTTACTGAAATATAGTGACTCCTTTGAGTTGGCGAATTATTTTTTAAATCAGCATCCACAAATTAAAAAAATTCTCCAACATCGATTTAAATTTGTATTTGTTGATGAAATGCAAGATTTAGAAGCTAGTCAAATAAAAATAATTGATGATATTTTTTATGACGAAAACTCAAAAACAGTTATTCAACGGGTTGGTGACATAAATCAATCTATATACAGCTCGGGTAAGAAAGTAAAAATAGAATGTGATTGGAAACCTAGAAAGCCCGAGTTCCTCAATAACTCTCATCGATTAACAGAAGAAGTTGCAAAATTGGTCAATTGTTTTACTCTTGATCCACAGAAAGATCCAAATAATCAACCTCGGTTTAAAGTTGATGGGCTGCGCAAATTAGATAAACCTATTCAGCCACATTTGATCATTTTTGATCTAAACACTTCAGGGAACGAGCTTCAGAATAAATTTGAGGAGCTTATCAAACGGTATAAACTTGATAAAACGGATAGTGGTAAGAAGAATGGATTTAAAATCATTGCTTGGAACACTGTTTGGGAGAATGATGAGCAGCAAATAGATAAGGATGAGAATAAGAAAATTCGCTTGAAGGATTTGTTTTATGATTATTCAAAAGAAAGTAAAGCTAAAAAAGAATATTTTGACTGTTTAAAAAAATATTTGCAGTTATATAATCAAGATAAAATGACTTTTTTGGCTGTGCGAGATTCTATCTTGAACGCATTTGTTCAGGTTTTAATACTTGAAGGTATAAATAAAGCACCAAATACATTATATCGAAAAACCTCCCTGATGGAGTTTATCAGAAATCAAGGCGATGAAATTTATGATGACTTCAAAGCAAAATTATTCCAGTGGTGTTTTACTATAGCTGTAAACAAAGAGTTTGACAAAGTATATAGTAGTATAAAACAATTTATCGAAAAAGATTTTATTGGTTGGAATTGGCTAAATGAAGAGAATGTAACAGATAGAGTTATTGATAAATCTAAAGATTTTATTAACAGTTCAAATTATAAATTTCAACAATTAGATACTTCTAGCTTAAAGAGCAAAGTTAGAAAAAATCCTTACAATATTGAAATTGACTCAGTTCACGCGGTGAAAGGGCAGACAAATTGTGCAACAATGTATGTGGAAACAGCCTATAAGCAACCTATCTATGAAACATTGAAAATTAAGGAACTAAGTCGAAATAAGTCGAAAAAAAAACAAGATAAAAAGACAGATCCTTTCTTATTCGAACCCCACTCGTGTGAAGGTCCAGAAGCTAAGAATGCATTAAAAATGATGTACGTAGGTTTTTCAAGACCAACGCATTTATTGTGTTTTGCAGTACTTAAGGGTAATATAGAAAAAGTTACTATATATGAGAGTGTAGGTTGGATTGTTGAGGATATAACTGCAGGCAAGTTAGAAAATACAACACATAATAATCCCAAAGAGTTTTTTTAAATGATTAACTCACACGAATCACAAAATAGTGAATTTGAATCTTCATGGCTGGATTTATCCACATAGTTCACGCCAGCGTAACCATATGCTAGCTGACGCTTGCTTTTTAGGCGTGGATATTGATTAGCGGTGGCGTGGTACTTTAAAAGTCATCAACTCATGTAAATAAGCAGATTTAAGAGAACCATAAATAATTGAAAAAAATGGCGGTATTGCCATAACCTTATTTGCACAAAATTATATTGTATTTCCTTTCAGGTATTACTACTTGCTCAGTAGAAAGAAACATTGAGCTACTTTTGTGGGTGTAGTAAATTATCAGCGTAGCTGGGAGGAGTTAAACCTAAAGAGATTAAAAACTAATGGAATTTACTTAATCTGAATTTAGAGGGTCTCCTACATTAATTCATCATCTCCAGCAAGACATTGAAAAAGCTGGAGATTATTTTAAGTAGTTACCCGAATAATTTATAACGATGCTATCAGTTAATAATAACGTGCGGCTAAACTAGCGGTTGTTTTGCTATCTTGTCCAAGGAAGATGCGCGCATAAATCCGAATAATTGACAATCCGCCAAGAATAAAGCTCATTGAGACCAGAAACGCTAAGACAAATTGATCGCGTCCGATGTGCGCAAAGAGTAAATCTTCGCCGACGAAAGTTGGGCTAATTGGAAACGCCATTAAGCCAAGGCACGAGAGCAAGAACACGATTTCTAAGGTTGGATGTGCTACCGAATAACCCCAGAAGCGTCCGAGATTAAATTTTCCTTCTTTGGCGGCTAATATTTTCAAACACACATAGCCCGATATTCCCGCGATAAACACTCCGCTTAAATAAATAATTAACTCAGTTAAATAGAAATGCTTATTACAGGCCAGCGCGAGCACCATATAGCAATTATTCATAATGACCAAGAACCAAGCGCTAGTGGCACTTTTGCGGCAGGTAAAGGCTTTCAAAACCGCCATGATGCCAAACGCGGCAAACACCACCGCTATAATTTGGTTATAGCTTTGATTCGGGTTGCTGAGTGCATCGTTCAATAAATACCATCCAGCTAACAGGCTCACCACAAATAGGCTAATTTGATATTTGACTTTAATAAAATTAATTTTATTACCCAAAAACTTCATTGGCCACCATAGATATTTGTACAAAAGTAAATCTAAATTACATTCTTTTAAGTATAAAACATATAGGCTATAACGTAATTTTTGCGGTAAAAAGCTCTCAAATGAACGCGCTCTTTGTTTGTGGCTGTAAGATAAGCGGCGAATTGCGTGGCTGACAATTGATGGCGAAATGAGTAATTGATAAGTTCTAAAGAAAGCATTGCCCGCAAAATGGAACAAGACTAAATTATCAAAACCTAAGCCAATTTCTACAAACATTAAACCGATTTGCGCGATTGATGAGTAGGCGATTTGGCTTTTAGCCGAGGATTGAACTTTGGCAATTCCCGATGCGACTAAGGTGGTGCTAATTCCAATCAGGACGATTAAGACCCGAATTGACCATAAATGTTGCCACACACCAAAAGTTCGCAATAATAAAAATACCCCCATATGTACCGATAGCGAGCCATAAAAAATGGCGCTGGATGAAGTTGGTCCTTCCATTGCGCGTGGTAACCATGATGAGAAGGGGAGTTGTGCCGACTTGGCGCAAGCGGCTAAGAGAAACATTAAGGAAATAAAGATCAATTCAGCATGATTATTTTCTAGATGGTAGTTGATGTATTCTGGATTATTCAATAGGGTAAATGTGCCCGGGTTTTTCAATAAGCTATGCACCGCCCAAATGGCTAAAATTATGCCAATATCGGCTAAGCGATAAATTGAAAATACTTTATAGGCATTTTTTACAGGTAAATAGCGCTCTTTATAATATGAAATTAGTAGAAATGAGGAAATGCCTAAAAACTCCCAGCCGATGAACCAAGTTTCCAAATTGCCCGACAAAATAGTTAAAACATAACCGCTATAAAAAAACAGAATAATGCAGAAAAAACGTTTATAATTTTCTTCGCGGTGCAGATAGGGGCGTGAATAAAGAATAATCAAGGCACTTAAGATACCACCCACAATTAAAAATACCGCCGAGGCTTTATCAAACAGGAAGTTTAAGTTAAATTCATCTTGTCCCGTGGGAAGTACCAGCGCCGTTTTATCAAAAGTAGCCGCATCATGTGAGATAAATAGCCAAATAATTAGCACAACACAGGTCGACACCAATTGCAGGAGCACACTATAAAAAGCCACATCGGCGAGTCGATTTTCATTACTTCGCGGAATAAAGAGACTAATTAGAAAACCGCAGATTGGAATTAAAACTAGGTATTGAAGAAGGTATTGCATAACTGGTCACACCTTAAATTAAACACACTGGAAGATTTTCGATATTATCTTCAAGTAAATTATCAATATTGTTAATGGTTGAAATCGTTTGGGTTAATGGCGTATAGGCGCTAAATTTACCCGCCTTAAACACATATAGTTCGCGAGTTTCGGGATGAATCACGGCTAAATTAATCCAATTATTGATAAACCATTGATAAATATTCGCATCCGCGCTAATGCTACTGAGCACTGTATCAGGGTAATGTTCAATTAAAAACAGCATCCGAATTGGATCATGAATTTCGATCATTTGCGACGGTAATCCGGTGCGTAAATCGCCATCGGTACCATTGGCAACCCCAAATAAACCCATGACATTATGCGGCAGTTTGGTGCCTGCACCCCAATTATTTTGATCAACTCGTGAGAAATAATATTCGAGATTAATCCCACCACAGACCGGCACGGCGGCCTTGAGAATATTGGTTAAAATTTCACCTGTGGCATCGCTTGTATAATCAAAAGATTGCAAAAATGAACGTCGATCGAGGAACACCCGCCGCGACATCTCACGTCGTCCGATGATGCATAACGCATTAGTGGCATGATTGAGTTCAGGGCGCGGTTCAAAAATGGATAACGAACGGCGAATAATTTGTTGGTGAATTTTTTGCAACGATAAGTGGCTGTCAATTGACATAAAGCGCCGCGAGCGTTCTTTGGCATTCAAAGCTAAGCTAGTTTGAAAAACTTCACGATAATGCAGGTGCAATTGGTGCATTTCTGGACTTAATTGCTCTTCGGCATAAAAAATTATTTCATCACGCGTGGTATCATGTAGCGCGGCAATGAAGAATGTAGTCTCAGGAATTTCAATACCACGGAGTAAGAGTTTTTCGCGTACACGTGGATTATTTGCCATAGTTACAATAACTTGTGCATTTACGCCACCATCGCGTCCCGAGCACGCTCCGCAATCATAGGCGGCATAATGTGGATTATTTACCGAACTTGCGCCATGCGCCACGACATACACAATTGGCGCAAAATCACGATTGAGACCGACATTGATGAGTAATTGATAAACACTTTCGACCATTTCCTCTTCTTTATAACCGATTTGTAAATTATTTTCGGTGTGCTCATCTTCGTTCGTGATGCTTAATTTGCCTGTGCGTCGGGCGCTATAGACTGAGGAGTCATAGGCTGATTTTGCATTTGGACGTAATAAGTTTAGAATAAGCTTAATTGGAAACCAAAAGCCGATAGTTAGCGTCATTAGCCACGCAAAAATAAAATTATGGCTAAAGCGTGAAAAATAGAAATTATGTGGCGGATGTTTTATTTTGCCTAATTCTTTAATCAAATGTTGTGGTTTGACTGGTGCAGGAGCCAATTTAGAGAGGAAATTGCTGCCGCTGGCTTTATAATATAGCGCGACATTGAAAAATCCTGGCATGCCAAAAGTTTCACAATCTGGAGCAACACTTTCGAGGTAGCGGCGCAAAGAACATTCGCGATCATCGAGACAAAATAGACCTTGAAAACTCTTGCTGCTTGGTTTGTTACTTTGGGGTTTTTCTTGTTGAATGGCAAATAATACTTGATCGTAATAGCTCCATTCAAAAGATTTTTGCCATAAAGCTAAGACGTCAAATAATTCTGGCTGGGCTAAATCATCGTGAATGCCAGGTAAATTGTGTTCCATAATTTGGCTTAGCGGTCGCCATTGATTAGCCAGCAAATAATCTAGGGTGTCGATTTCGAGCAATAACTCAAATTGAATTAACTCCTCCAGATTTATTTCACGTGGATCAAGTAAAGTTTTAGGATTGCGCTCAATTGAACTTACCATTCCAGACCAGCCCTTATGCGCAAATTGCTGATCATAGAGATATTGTTCATAAATATCGGGATTGTTACCGAGTAAAAAAGCCAGTAAATCTTCAAGCTTTAGGCTGGTATCGAGTAACATTTCGCGTGCGCGCGGAGTTTTAAATAAGCTAACCTTAGTGTGTTGTTCCAATTCACGGATGGCATCGAGAAAAGATTTATTCTCAACTGGAAATGGCCACAATGCGACTCCTTGATCGAGGTAGTTGCATAACAGGCGAAATAATAATGGATAAATATGCCAATCTAAATCAACCTGATAATGGTGTTTCCATTGGTTGCGAAGCGCGCCAATTTTAGAGTCGAGATATGGTGCAAAATCTTGTTCGAGTAATTTATAGCGCCAGGTTTTAAGTTGCTGTTCACCAGCGTGTTTAATTATGGTTTGCTCGAGAATTTTTTCGGCAATTAGACCTTGATTAAACAGTTCGCGAAATTTAGCCAGTGGAAAATAAACTTTATAACCAAATATTTGCGCCGCTCGACTGAGTGCTTGATCAAACTCTAAATGTTGTAATGCATGCAAGGTGTTGTGATGGATGAAATTAACTAGAGGTTCTTGAGCTGGTAAAAAGTGTTGCAATTCATGCAACACCCGCTGTTTATCAAAGGTTGGTCTTTTATTGATGTTGTTCATTTTACTTCCGAACGTATTTTTATCTTAGAGCATTATTTTAACACTTATGTGGCAATGCACCATCAGATATAAAAATTTGTAACCGCGCACTCGAAACGACAGAATTTCTGGATTGATACCCTCACTGCTTAAATAACGGCGAAATCCGATATGTCCCCCGCTAATCATAATCCAAATTAAACATCCCACCATGCCCGAAGAGGAGACGATCAGAATAAAGACTTTTTCTGCGCCAAAAAATTTGCTTAATAAACATAAGCCCGACATAGCGGCGGTGACAATAACGCCATAATAGGGTACACCGTTTTTATTGGTAATGGCATAGATTCGTGGTGCTTGCTTGGAGTTAGCCATTGACAAGAGTAAGCGCGCACAGGTATAAAATGCCGAATTAACTGCCGATAAGCTGGTCACAATAATTACAAACTGCATAATTTGATAAATATATGGAATTTTGGCACGTTGTAAAATCGAAATAAATGGGCTATTAGATACGGAAGCTTGTTGCCACGGCGTTAACATGGTTACGACAAATACCGATAAGACAAAAAATAATAAAATCCGAATTCCAACATTGCGGATGGCTTTTTTTACATTTTTTTCGGGGTCCTCAGATTCGCCCGCGGCAATGCCGACTAATTCGGCGCCTTGATAAGTGCAGACAATTACCACGATGCCATAAAAAAATGGCAAATAACCGTTGGGAAACCAACCATCGTGATAAAAGTTTTTAAAGCCGATAACGGGGCCAAATTGTGGGACAATTCCAAATAATACGGCTAAACCAACTAAGATAAAACCGAGAATTGCGACAATTTTAATACCCGCAAACCAAAATTCCATTTCGCAATAGGCTTTAACTGGGAAAAAATTTAAGACCGCAGTTAATCCGATGAATAATAAACTAGATTCAGTAAATTACTGATTAGTTGCTTTAGTATTACATAAAGCTGGTGCTTCGAGAGCAATTCCATTCGGATAGCCACGATATTTAAGCGCATAAGTTTGATTAATAAAATGCAGCAATCCATCTGAACCACAACCCAGACGGCGTGCCAAACTTTGCCAATTAGCTTGTGAATTATTATCACTATCAGGGTCTAATGACCAGCTCGCCTCAGCCAGTCCGCTCATTTTAGGTAGTGCCATATAAACGAGGTGCTCATAGTTGGGAATTACATCTGTCCAGAGCGCACCTTCAAGACCGACTATATTTTGGCGTTTATCGGCTGCGATTAATTTAGTGGTTTTACTTAGTGCGCTTGTTGCGTCCAACGCTGCTGCAGTGTCACTATAGTTAGTTGCCCAATATAAACCAGGTTCTTCTTTTTGTGCCGTGTAGCGATTGTCAAAATATAAATTACTCGCATAATCCAACACGGTTGGATAATCATGATTGGCTAATTCGACCGCATAACGTGCTTGAGTTGGATAGGTTTTTTGCCAAATCCAAACATGTCCAGTTTTTTGCGCAGGCACTACATTGGCAGAATTATTTTCCAGCGTACCATCATCATCTAAGACAAACTCTTCCCAACCCGAAAGCTTTACGGCACTTAATAGCGCGCTATTGCCGAGTTGGGCTAAAAATTTATGCTCTTTTTGCAGTGCATTTAAATTGGCATAACCGCTATTTTGTTGACAAATTGGTGTTTTAGTCCATGCGTTTTTATTGACTTCATCGCCACCAATGCTGACTTCATGTGCAACTTGATAGAGCGTGGTTTGTTGATTAAATAAATCACTAACTTGTTTAACAATTGCATTGATGTCACGGGTGAAATTACTACCTAATGGTGTATTTTGATTATAACTACACACGGGCAAAGTATCATCACCATAGCCACCATACAATGATTTATCTTGTGGGTCATAGAATGAATCTGGCATGGCTTTCATCATTGCGCGTGAATGTCCTGGAATATCAATTTCAGGAATAATAGTAATTTGGCGTGCGTTGGCATAATTGATCAGTTGGCGAATCTCACTCGCTGAGTAACTGCCTTGATAAATTGTCGCGACGTTAATGAATTGTGGGTTAGTTTTACTAGTCGCTGTATCTAGGTTGCGATCAACAATTCGCATATTGATTAACGGTTGACCATAGCCACTAGTTGCACCAATCGTGCTAAGTTGTGGGTAATCGCTGAGTGCAATGCGGAACGCCTCATCATCCGAGAGATGCCAATGGAGCGTGTTTAATTTTTGGAGTGCCATTAAATCCAAGAGGTTTTGAATTTCGTTGGGAGTAAAATAGTGGCGTGCGGAATCCAGCATTAAACCACGATATTTAAAGCGTGGTGCATCATTAATTGTCATCGTGGGGATGTTTCTACCGTATTGCGCAAAAATTTGGCGTAGGGTCTGTACCGCATAAAAACCACCTGTCCTAGTATTTGAGCTAATTAAAATTTTATTTGGGGTGATGTTAATTGCATAAGCTTCGGGATTAGTGAAATTTGCCGCGCTAAATTCAATTAATTTAACCCCCGCGGTGTGGTGATGAGTGCGACTAATTTGTTGCTCGTGCTTTAAATACTCAACGAGAAAACTTTCACTGTTATGATTGAAGGAACTTTTATCGATTATCATTACCTGATTGCCGAGCGTTAATTGCCCGTGTTGCTCAAAAACAACTTGATTGGGACTTGGAATTACGTTTAGCGGCGTTGTGAGCTTAGCTGAGTCGTTCCAATTGTCTTGGTTGTGCTCTGCAACTTGGCGTTGAATTTGTGTGCCATTATAATCAATTAGCTGATAGCTATCAGGATTCACCGCTAAGTTTATTACTTGATTATTAGGCGTAATTAGAAACCAACTTTGTGGCACGGAAGAATAATTTAATAATGGCGTATTGATGTGCGCTAGGGTAATTACGTAACGTTTGCCTGCGCGTAAGGTGAAATTATCTTTGGGTGCCAAGATGCTGGTAAATCCCGTGCTTAAATCATTAGCCGTGGACGAGTTTTTTTGATAAATCAATTTACTGCATTGTGATGAATTTTGCTCGCAAACCGTCATGGCTAGGGATTTATTGGCGATACCTGAATGTTTGTCAAGCACGCGTGGCATGAAAAAGCCAATTTTCCAACCATCTATATTTTGTAGGCTTTGCGCACTGAGTGCTAATTTAATTGTGAATTGATTGCTGGTGTCATTTTTCATGTGACCAATGGTGATATTGTCGATGTGGAGTAAATCACCAGAGGTTGGGGTAGTCTGCGTTGGATTCGTCGAGTGTTGGCTGCTTAGGTTGCTACATCCTGCCAAGCTTAGTCCACAGCCAATTAAGTAGGCATTGATGCGATTTAATTTCATTGTTGTGGCTCCTGAATTAAGAATTGGCTTTTTGCCAAGCGCTAATTTTTTGTTTGATTAATGGCATTTGTGCCATCGCCGCTTTATAACCCAAATCAATGGCTTGTTGCTTTTTATCAAAACCAAAGCTGGATAATTGACTGATATCGGGACTAATTACAATGTCGGCTTGCTTCAATTGTTCATGAAGTAATTTGATGCTTAAAATATTGATGGTTTGATCAAAATTGGCTAAAAATCCGTTGCTACCTTGTTTGGGTTTGGCGGTAATATCCACGGCAATGACAAAATTTGCCCCCGCTTTGCGCGCATAACTAACTGGAACTGGTGCGGATAAACCACCATCCACATAGCGATGACCATTCATAGCTACAGGCATAAATACATTTGGTATTGAGCACGAAGCACGCACCGCAATTCCCGTATCCCCAGTGTTAAAGCCGATACTTTGCCCACTATCTAAATCGGTAGCAACTGCGGTAAATTTGCGGCTTAATTTTTGTAAAGGAGTATTTTTCACTTGACCATCGACAAATTGCTGTAAGCGATTGCCTTTGATTACGCCATTCGAACTAAAGGTAAAATCGGCCAAATTTAATTCATCGAGTTGATAAGATATTTGTTGTAATTGATCGGGGGTATAGCCATAAGCATATAAGCTACCAACTAAACTTCCCGCCGAAGTACCTGTTACAATTTGAGCTTTAATGCCATTTTCTTCGAGTGCGCGAATTACACCAACGTGAGCAAAGCCTTTGGCTGCACCACCACCCAGAGCCAAACCAATCACCAGTGGAGTAGCTTTTTTAACTGGAATGAGTACGGGCTTTATTACAATGGGTAGAGATTCTATCAGCGTCGGGCTTTCGCTTTGCGCGATTAAATTTAGTAATCCATCTTCTGATTCTGCTTGCTCGCTGGTCTCGGCAAAAGCGCTACCACTGATGAGTATGCAAGCTAAGCCGACCACAAAGAATTTTTTGGCGAAATTAAAATTTATTTTGAATGGTTTCATTGTTTCTCTTAATGTTGACAGGTTGGACAATAAAAACTATTGCGTTGTCCAAGGCGCACTTCTTGAATAATATCCCCGCAGCTGGTGCAGCTTTGTTTGGCTTTGCCATAAACATTATGGCTTTGTTGGAAATAACCTAATTCACCTTGAGCATTTTTGTAATCACGTAAAGAACTACCGCCAGCAGCAATTGCTTCGGTGAGAACTTTTTGGATATTTGCAACTAATAATTGACTCTCGGCTAAGTTTAAATCTTTACCTTTACGTAATGGGCTAATTTTACTTAGAAACAATGATTCACAAGCATAAATATTGCCAACCCCGACCACCACCGCATTATCCATGATAAGCTGTTTAATTGGCGTATTTCTCTTGTTGAGCTTATTTGCAAGATATTCACTGGTAAATTCAGCTTCAAGCGGTTCTGGGCCTAAATTAGCTAACATCGGATTATTTTCTAAGCTTGCAGTATAAATGATGCAGCCAAAACGGCGTGGGTCGTTATAACGAATGGTGTAATTATCACAGATGATATCCACGTGATCGTGTTTTAAAACTTCAGGCGCTTGATCTGCGTATAAAGTTACGCGCCCCGACATCCCCAGATGATAAATTAAGTAACCAGTCTCTAAATGAAAAATCAAATATTTGGCACGGCGAGTAATTGCGTAGATTTTTTGCCCTACGGCTTGATTTAATTCACTTTGATTGAGTGGATAGCGTAAGCGTGGAAAGCGAATTATTACCGAGGTTACCGTTGTACCAACTAAGCCTTGTAAGCCATTTTTGACGGTTTCTACTTCAGGGAGTTCAGGCATTGTGAGCGTTCCTTAAATAAGCTGATTTTAAGTTGAGAAAGTAGCACAAACGATAATTATACCAACTAACGAGGTTAGGAAAGAGTAATATGTTTGAGTCACGCAATTGTGAGTGAATGCCTAGTCTATCCCAGTCGATTTGAATTTAGTCAATTCGCACAAAATAAACCGCTAATTTAGCTATGCAGTACAGTTAGAAAATTTTACTGAAAGTTATACTGATTGATTTACTTGATAAAACTGTTGGGTAATATCACATTAGTATTTACTGGATTTTATAGCGATTTATTTGAATTTATACAATTTTATGCCTAATAGATCAATGTAGCTTAGAAAGATTAGCTACAATTATTCTATTCATTAAAAGGAGGCCTTGTGATGAAAAAATCAATTATAGCCATAGCGTTAATTCTAGTTGCCGTAAGCATCGCTTACTGCTCTAGTGACGCATTTAAAAATGCAGCTTTAGAATCTAGCTCTTCATCCAGTTTGAATAGTGCCTATGCTCCCAAAAGCATCGATTTAAGTAAAATTAACTGGTTACAACGTTATCCACAATTAAAAAATATTCCAGCCAATAGCCAAACTGCAACGATTGATAAATTGCGGACTTCAGAATCAATTTCAGCCTTGATTGGTCCCATTGATAATCCGTATGGCGTGCGCAACGATATTTTGGATGCGATTTTAACGATTGTACCCAAAGATAATCTGCAAATGTTGCATGGCGCAATTCAAGAGGCTTATTATGACAATCTATCGATTTACTCTAAATCAGATAAGGACAAACTTTTTTATGTCCGTAAATCATCGCTTGCAATGGGGTGTTTATTTCAATATGATGTCTCTGATAATAATATATTTGCGGGTAAAGTAGTTGACGAGATGGGCGATAAAATGCGTAATACTGATGCGCGCGAGGAACGAGTGCATCACCTAGAAACGACGGTATTTGCTTGGCAGATGCTCGGCAGCGGGTTAGATGATCAAACAGAAAGAGAATTATGTCAATCAGGGGAGTATTAAAATGAAAAAATTATCATTGATTAAATATTTGTTGGTCTTGATTTTTGCCTCAGTGAAATTTATTTATGCTGTACAAAACCAGTTACCCACATTATATGTTTTACACATAAATGGTATTAATACGACATATACTGAAGCTAGAAAAAATCTCAAGTACCTTAAAGAAGCTAGTCAAATGACCTCAACAGGCAAATACCTGAAGTGGGACGTGGTTTATAACCCAACAGCGAATGAAAAAACCACCTCGAGTACGATTGCTGCAGGAATTAATCTGCTCGATAATATCATCGATGTCGGATTACAGAAAAATAACGAATTGATGTTACAAAACATGACTAAAGAGCAATATGTTAATGCATATATTATTGCAAATAATCTTAATCCTAATATGAGTAAGACAGAATATAAACAATTACAAACCCAACTTATGCCGCATTATCGCGAATTAATTAAAAAGTATGGTGGCAATAATAGCGCTGCGGTTATTAATGAATTTCATAAAAAAGCGCCACCGCAATTCTCAGGTGTATTGCAGCTATTAGATGAAGGGGTTGGGAGTGGGCAATATGATTATAGTCATACACCAAGTTCGGTATTGTTAATTCCACACAGCCAAGGTAATCTTTATGCTAATTCGTTATATAAATATTTGACTGATACAGAAAATTTTAACCCAAAACATATTGCTATTTTTGGTATTGCCTCACCAGCAGGAAGTAATTTTGGCGATTGGCCTGTGAGTGATAACATTGACAGTCTATTTAATCAAAGTTATAGTGCTTATCTGATAAAAGATAGTCTGTCTAGTCCAATCACTTCATACGTTACTAGTTGTAGTGATACAGTTATTAATTCATTGAGAGTTACTGATCCAAGTAGTCAATCGTTATTTAAAGTTTTAAATTATCTTTGGCCGCATAGTGTGTTTGAATTTCCTGGAATTTTAAGTTGTAATATGGATCCAGCTCTGAGTACTGCTTCTGATGATAAGTTACATCATAATTTAGTTCAGTATTATTTAGCGACGCCAGAGCTGAAAACTCAAATTGTAACCATGGTCAATTATTCTGCGTATCAATTAAATTATTATTTGCTCAATGATTTAGTCGATAATATGACCAAGAGCAATCCTAAATTTAACACCTATCCACAATCGTTAACTGCCGTAATTGGGTTTACCAATTACGACCTACAGGTTTTTACCGATGATCGGGGTAATGTGATTTGGAGTAAAGATCACACGAATAAACAATTACTAACTTTACAGACGCCGATTTTAGATAATTCTGTAGAAGTTGGTAATACGGTTTTTAATTCTGGCGGGTTAAGTGATTGGGATAAACAATTCAAATTTTATTTAATTCATTTTGCCGCTTTGCCAAATAAAAATACTACACAGAATGGCTTTGATCCAAATGCTATTTTTTATCTTGTTGAAGATATTAATCAGATTAACGAAGAGTTTTATCCATTTCATCTTTACCCACAAGAGGACATTGAGTATAATTCGTTTAGCATGGACAATAATGGTTGTCAGTACACTAAATATACCTATAGTTATGGAGAACCTACTTTTGGTGGATATTATTACGGTGTGTATAAAAATTTGCGTACTTGGAGTCAGTGGCTAACGGATCGTGTAATGTCTTGTGTTCAGGCTAATCCCGCACTCTTGCTTAAGCATAAATACTTTATTGACGCACAATTTCAGCGTAAAGCGCAATAAGCGATATAGTAGCAAGAAATCTAATCGAGGTAAACCAGCTTAGAAGTATAATTTAAGTTGGTTTAAAATTTTCTATGTTGTGAAATGTAAAACGCATATTGCAAGTCGAGCGTGCTAAAATTGTAAAATTAGTAATGGCGCAGACGATTGATGGTAAAATCGCGTGATTAATTGATATTTATATATGTATTATGGGATAAAGCGATGAAGAAAATAATTATAGCCATTGGGATTGCAACTGGATTATTTGGCTGTGCGAGCAATGCGGTTAATTATAATCCTGCTCAATTTAGTAGTGAAAATTACCAACAGAACGTGGCGAGCTCAATTGAGTATGCGGATAATTTTGTTGATTTTGATCAACGTCATATTCCGCAAGCTAGTTTGAGTGCTGAAGATTTTTCTTTGTTATTGAGTGCCGATGTTTCCTTTAACCAAGGTGTTTATTCACAAGCGGCAGGTAAATATTATTACTTAGCCAATAAATATCAAGATCCGCGCCTAATTTACAAAGCGATTATTTGCTTTGAACATAGCAGCTCAACCGCAGAAGATTATGCCAAATTAAACAATTTAATCAAGCAGTTACTTATTGCTGCACCGACTTCAAATACTGCGCATTTATTTGGTATTCGCATTGATTTAGAACAGAATAATTTAGATAAAGCCAAACAGGATTTAAATGCAGTAATTAAAGCCGATCCAAGTAAAACGCGTGCGGTTTTGCTCTTTCTGAGCACTATGATTAGTTCAAATATTACCCAGGAAGCAAAACCCAGCTTAAGTCAATTTGCCGCGTATATAGCTAAAAAATACTCTAGCTATCCCGAGGCGTTACTCTTTGCTAGTATTGCTTATAGCATTAATGCTGATCAAGTTGGCTTATTAGCTAATTTGGATTCAATTAATGCACGTTACCCGAATTGGGAGATCCCAACTTATTGGTCGGCAGGTATTTTGGCTAAAAATAATAATTTACCTTTGTTAACGACGATGATGGCACATGAAATGCAGCAATCCGCTCACCCAAGTGGCACGCTACAAAATTTATACATCGCTACTTTAGTGCGTAATGAAAATATAGCTGCTGCGAATCAGTATATTGAATCCGGGCTACTACTTAAACCCAATGATGGCAATATGCTAGTTAATCAAGCGATTATTCAGTATAAATTAGGCAATAATCCTCATGCAATAAATTCGTTGCTAAAAGCCGAGTCGCAAGGAGTTCGCTTAGATGGTACACTTGACTTAGCCCTAGCAAGTCTCTATGATCTTAATAATCATAATGAAAGTGCCTTGCAATATTATCAAAGCGCAGGAAGTTCCAATCCAATTTTAACCACGGCGACCAATATTGGAATTTTACGAATCTATTTTGATACAAATAAAATTCAGGCTGCAAATCAGTATATTGAAAACATGGCTAAAGTTGCGAAACTTAATCCACGTGATAGCGCTTTATTAAAATTGTCAATTTATAGCGAAGTTGAACGCTATGAATTAGCCTATCAATTAGCCGCACAAAATATTAAGTTATACCGCACAGATAAAACCTTTACCTATTTGTACGCTTCATTGTCGGGTTTGACAGGTAGAACTGAGCAAGCAATTAAAGCTTACAAGAAATATATTCAACTTAATCCAAATGATCCAGTTGGTTATAATGATTTGGGTTTCTTATTGGCGGATAAAACCTCACATTATTTGCAAGCTTATGATTATGCGCACAAAGCTTATACGATGTCACCTAAAGATCCAGCCGTGTTAGATACCTTGGGTTGGGCTAATTTCAAGCTTAAACAATATGCTCAGGCCGAAAGTTATATTTACCAAGCTTATCAACAAACGCAGGATTATGATACTGCACAGCATTTGAAACAAGTTTATTTGGCACAGGGCAAAACCGCCGATGCCAATAAAGTTATTTTGATTACACCGCAATTGCAGCAACTTCAATTTGAACAAACTTTGGCGGATCAGTCGATGTTAATTTTGATGTATTATCAATTTGGATTGGATTTAGCTAAATGAAGAAGCTGTATGGAACTTTCTTGTTGATGAGCTTAGCTTTGAGTGGTTGTGCTAGTTGGTATGATACTCAAGTTGCACAGCCTGCAGTTTATCATCAGCCGCTCCAAGTTGATGAAAATTATAATATCAGCGGACGTTTTTCTATTGTAACTGCGCAAAAAGATTATTATGGCAATTTCAATTGGCAGCGCGAATCAGGGGATGATCATTTAGCCTTTATGTCACCACTTGGCAATACGGTTGCGCAAATAGTTGTTGAAAGTGGCGTTGCGACGTTAGATAACGGTAATCAAGTTTATTCTGGGCATAATTTAGATCAAATGATGCAAGAGCAACTTGGGTTTAGTTTGCCAATTAATTATCTGCATTATTGGTTGCAAGGAATTCCTTTGCCGCAATATCCGGTACAAAATCGCTTAAATTCGGGATTTGGTCAGTTAAATTGGAAAATTGAATATTTAAGTTGGCAAGATCAAAATCACCCGCAAATCGTTCAAGTTAGTAATTCGGATTTACGGATTAAATTAATTATTGAATGGCCTGAAGCAGAAGAATTAGACAAAACTAATTAATTTTATAAAAGTAGAAATAATGAATTTTAGACAAATTGAGTTTGATCGTGAACTTATTGAGCGTTGCCAGACCAACGCCCCACGTTATACTTCATATCCGACCGCGGATCGCTTTAGCTTAGATTTTGGGATTAATCAACAATTAAGCCAAATGAAGCAAGTTTTCACCCCAGAATTTAACCAAGCTGTATCATTGTACATTCATATTCCGTTTTGTAACACGCTGTGCTTATATTGCGGTTGTAACAAAATTATTACCAATAATCGCGGTAAAATTACCGAATATTTGGAATATTTAGCCAAAGAATTTGCCTTGTATCATCAGCTAATTGGTAAAAAATTACCCGTAATTCAATTGCATTTTGGCGGCGGTTCACCCTCGTGGTTGTCGATTAGCGAAGTTCAACAAGTCATGCAGTTGGTGCGTAAATATTTTATTTTAGAGAATGCTGAAGAAATTGCGATGGAGCTTGACCCACGCCATGTCACAGATGAATTCATGAGCGCTTTATATCAAGAAGGTTTTAATCGCGTGTCACTCGGGGTGCAAGATTTTGATCCAGTGGTGCAAAAAGCGGTTAATCGCATTCAACCGCTAGCCGATACGCAGCGCGTTTTAGATCAAGCGGCAAAATTAGGTTTCAAATCTACCAGTATTGATTTAATTTATGGTTTACCGCTGCAAACTTTGGCAAGCTATCGCCAGACGATGGATATAGTGATTAATCAATTAAAACCAGCACGTATTGCGTTATTTAATTACGCGCATTTACCGCATATTTTTATGCCCCAAACGCGGATTAATGAAGCCGATTTACCGAGTGCCAATGAAAAACTCAATATTTTACAAATGTGCGTGGAGCGTTTGGCAGAAGCAGGGTATGTTTTAATTGGGATGGATCATTTTGCGCGTCCCGACGATGAATTAGCCATTGCGCTCAGTGAGCAAACTTTACAGCGTAATTTCCAAGGTTATTCGACTTTTGCCGATACCAATATGTTAGCTTTTGGCGTGTCGTCAATTGGTTTTGTGGGTAATAGTTATTATCAAAGTGCTAAGGATTTAGATAGTTATTATAATTTCTTAAATGCCGATCAATTGCCGATTTTGCGTGGTTTATTATTGAGTCCAGACGATGTTTTACGCCGCGAAATCATTCAGCAAATTATGTGCCAATTTGAATTAAATTACGCGGCGGTTGCCGAAAAATACCAATTAGATTTTGCGAGCTACTTTGCCGCTGAATTAGCCGAATTACCTGAGCTAGCTGAGATTGGTTTAATTACGCTAACGCCGAGTGGTTTTCAAGTTAGCAATAAAGGTCGTTTTTTGATTCGGAATGTAGCCAAGGTATTTGATCGTTATTTGCGCGCCAATCAAGATAATCGGCGCTATTCTAAGGTTATTTAGAGTTTAATATGGTTGGTAAATTTCAAAGTTTATATCTCCAATTGCGGGATGACATCCAACGTGGTGAATATCCAGCGGGCAGTAAATTACCCTCAGAAAGTGAATTTTGTGCTCAATTAAAAATCAGCCGCGGAACTTTACGTAAAGCGCTGGAATTGTTGGCCGAAGATGGATTAATTCATAGCGTGCATGGTAAAGGTGTCTATGTCTTGGCGGCTAATCCAATTGCTTTTTCATTTGGCAGTTTAGTCAGTTTTGCCGAAGTAAATCATTCTAATCAATTAAATTTTGTCACGGACGTTACCGCGTTTACTGAGTTACAACCAGATGTTGCACTGAGTCAATTGAGTGGATTTAATCAGACGCAAACTCTGCAAAAAATCCAGCGGGTGCGCAAATTAGACAATGAACGGATTATATTTGATTTGAATTATTTTGCTAGTGGATTAATTTCTGGTTTAACTCCTGCTATTGCGAGTAATTCAATTTATAACTATATTGAAGAACAGCTTCATTTGAAAATTGGCTTTGCACGACGCACGATTCAAGTTGAAATGGCGAGTGCCTTAGATAAACAAAACCTTGATTTACAAGCGTTTGATTTGGTAGTGGTGGTGCGAAATTGGGTACATTTAAACGATGGACAGTTATTTGAATATACCGAATCACGGCATCGCCCAGATCGCTTTGTGTTTACCGAATTTGTGCGGCGGCGTTAATTAATGGAGTGGTGTTTAAAATGTTAAGTCAAGAAATACTTAGGAATGGATTAATTCTGTGGAATTATCATTGCCGCATTGATAGTCTTGAGCTAGCACCACAGCGTGAACGAATTATTCTTGGTTTAGGTAGTTACGATTTAAATGTGGCAGATTATTGTGCCGAGTTGTATTTACAAGGTTACGCCCAAAAATTGATGTTTAGCGGAAAAGCGGGTAATTGGACACAGGGTCGCTGGAATAAAACCGAGGCGGAGATTTTTGCTGAGCGCGCAAATGCTCAAACCGTTCCACTTAGTGAAATCATTCTAGAAAAAGCTGCGACCAATCTTGGTGAAAATATTCGCTACTCACGTGCAATAATTGAACAACTTTTACCGTCGGTGAGTGAGGTGATTTTAGTCACTAAGCCAAATACCACCCGCCGTGCTTATGCGACATTTATGGCAAATTGGCCGCATATGCCAGTGCGAGTGCTTGCACCTAAGCGTGAATTTGATGATTCGCTGGTGGGGCATTCGCAGGAAGATTTAATCCATGAATTAGTTGGTGATACTCAAAGAATTATCGATTATCCACAGCGTGGCTTTCAAATTCCCCAAGAGCTTCCCGCTGATGTCATGCAAGCGTTTGAATCTCTCTATCAAGCTGGTTTTGTGCAGCATTCTCAATAATGTCTTGGTTTTTAACCCTGTAATATATTACGAATCTTCTTCTGGATGTCGCTTAAAATATATCACTGAAGCTATTCATAATAACCAGCTTAAAATCTTCATGATTACACGTTTTAAACTTAGTCAGATAGTTTATAAATGTATTGGAAAATATTCTTTAGATTGCTAAATTAAGTTTACTTAGTGCATTTTTAATGTATTTTTCTGGCATTAATTCTTTTTTACGCTCATTCCAGCTTGGATTTAGTTCTGACCAATTCCAGACGTTGCGACATGTAGAATTTATGTCAATAGCTCCTTCATGATTAACAACCCAATGCACCGTAGATAGTAATTCCATACCAAATGGATATTCATAACCTGAAATTAAATTGTTAATTTTATCGACACATTCAAGGTCATGGTTATTTTCTAAGAATGCGCTAGCCAAACTATGAGCAAAATCACTAACTTTGTATTGATAATCATCACTCTCGTCATCTTTAAATTTTTCAACAAATTTATTTTCCACCAGGAGTGTTATTACTTTTTTTAAATCAGGAGCATATGGACCAAATTTATTTTTTTCAAAGTTAAGTTTAGATAACGTTGGCTCACCTGATTCTTTAATAAAATAGGCTAGTTTATGGATTTCTAAACTAGTTAACGCATAGCGCAAACCCTGATAGTGATACATCAATAATAAAAGAATTGCTCGTCCAACAGTTATATTTTGAAATTGCTGATCTGTAAATTTTTCGTTGACTTCATCTGTTTGCGGGGTTGGAGCAAAGATGTTTATATCAATATCTAAGCATGATAGTTTTTCAATAATAATCGGTCGAACGTTATCCCACTCTAATCCACCGTTACCGCAACCTAGTTGAGGTATTGCGATAGATTTAATCTGGTACTGTTCAATTACTTTAATTAGATCATCTAATCCGCTAGTAATATACTCAATTTTGGAATTATTGCGCCAATGTTGTTTAGTCGGAAAATTAATGATATAACGTGGATTTTCGTATAACATCCCACAATCATAAACCAGCATCTTGCCAGTTGTTACATTGCCAGACTTACATTCTTTGACATAATACTTAAAATTATCAGGATATTTTTGTTTAAATTGTAGTGCAATACCTTTACCCATTACACCTACACAATTAACTGTATTGATTATTGCTTCAGCTGGATAAGTTAATAAATCTCCAGAAACATATTTAATAGTCATTATTTATACCACTCTCTTCGTATAATAATTGGCAAATCAATCCCATATTTTTTACATAAGAAATCTAATTTCTGCTTCATCTCTTTATTTATAACGGCAAAACCAATAATATCTGCTAGATCAACTTTCTGATAGATTAAAAACTCAGCCATACGCTTAGATTTACGGTTTGCCCAGCGAACATTTTCTGGCCTATCTTGCCAAATTTTTGCATACTCGCCCAAAAGCGGAGGTTCAAAAAAAATATCCCAATCAAGCTGATCTAATTGTGATAAATCATCATACCATGTTACTTGGGGTTGCATAATGGGGTGATGGTCACAAAAAACAAAATTGTTGTTGGTAAACTGTTCTGTATAGCTCACAAAATATATCATATCTTCTTGCTTAGTTGTGCAATTACCAATAATACCATCAGCAATTGCAAATAACATTGGAGAACGAGGTGCAAAATGAAATGGCACATAATCATGTAAATTATTACCATTTGGCAATGTTATTCTATGCCGCACATCTTGAATGCCTTCATATGCAACGTTGGTATAATTTACCTCACTGGCAGATAACATATTTTTTGCTAATAATCCACCAGATGCAAATATATTAGGTAAATTATCAATTGCCGTCATATGAAAAATTCTGGTTTGCTTAAATAGCCACTCTGGATAATTAATCGGCATAACCTGCATCTTTTTTTAGAAAATTAATTAACTCATAAAATATCGACATTAAATATAATCTTTCAATTTATTCATTTGAGTTACTCCAAAGTTGGGAGATGGTGAAATTAATTTTATTTTGCATAATGTCAATTAGTTGTTTGGCATTATCAACCAATTGCCGTTCATGTTCTAATTCAGCAACTATTTTTTGCTGTTCTTACAATGGTGGTAATGGGATATCTAAATTATTTATAAAGTCGCTATTTACACCTTTTACAGTTGAACCATTGCCGTTTGAAATTATAATATTTGATATTTGTTTAAACCACCAAAATAAATATTTACTACATAAAATATTTTTATCTAATGAAATTACTGCTTTTAAATCTTGATTAATTGCGGTAGGGAATTTTGTGTATGAAACTTTACCCAACCCAACTCTAGTAGCAATAATGACAGTTTCTGCTTCAATAACTTTAGTTGAGCTGTTTTTTATAGCCTCTTCTGTAATATAGCGCTCTGTGGTTTCAATAAAGTCATATCCAATGTCTCTGACAGTAGCCCACATAATGTTACCACCATAATAACTATCTATTGCTTTAGATGGTGTTCCTCCTCCAATTAATCTAACAACTTCGCTAAGTTTGGCGGTTTGCCATTCTGGATTGATGTTAATTTTAGGTTTGTAGTTATCAACAATTAATTTAGCACCATCAATAACTTTTTGATACTGCTCAATTTCGGCAACAATTTTTTGCTGAATTTCAATCGGCGGTAACGGTATTTGGTAATTATAAATAAAGTCAGCTTTTAGATTGTTTATATTTGCACCAGATATGATATTAGATAGGTATTGCTTGAATTTATTATCTTTAAATTGATGATGTAAAAACAATGGAACAATTTTATTATAATCAGCTATTCTAATTACCGCCATGAATCCACCAAAATAATAATTTGTATCTTCAACGTTAAATGCTACTTTACCGACATGGAATAAACTACCACTTGATGCACAAATTAAAATATCATTTGCTATTAATCTACACTTTCTATTTTTATCTGCTAATTGAGAATTAATCCGTTTCAAATCATTATAATTGAAATTATTGGATATATCGATATTATTAGCACGAAGTACGACAATTCCATTTTCTTCAACTTCATCATTTTTTGAATATGTAATTCCTCGCACATACTCACACAAATCACCCAATTTAACCATTGGATAATGACTACTCAATTGTGTCGCACTAGTTTTATATCTATCAAATGACAGATTAAAATCATTTTCTTTAAGCTGCTGTTTGCTGATTAATTGGGCGTTACTTGTGCTAAATGGATTGTTTTCGGGTAATTGATTATGTTGTTGGTAGTATTCAATCAATTCTAATGCGTGTGGTAAATCATTGGCTGTTACTGGATTGCGTTTATCGCCGAGATCATAACCATCATTATTAATTTTAACCAGTAAAATATTTTCTTTGGCTTTGGCGGCTTGTTTATCAATAATCAAAATACTGGTTTTTACACCGCTATATGGTTTAAATACTCCACTTGGCAATGAAATAACTGCTATCAGATTACCTTGATTATTTTCGCCCATCACCAGCATTTCACGGAGTTGTTTATACACATTACCACTCTGAAAAATTATACCTTCAGGTACAACGATTCCAGCTCGCCCATTAAGACGTAGATGTTCCAGAATATAATCACAAAATAAAACTTCCGATTTAGTCGCTTTTAATCTAAATTTACTATGCGGTTTAATTCCGCCTTTGGGTGTCATAAATGGCGGATTAGCCAAAATTACGTTAAATTTCTCGCCCCATTTTTCATCATTGGATAAAGTGTCATATTCATAAATATGTGGATTAGTGTCACGGTGTAAATAGAGATTTATCAGCGCAATTTTTACCATGTCAGGCGTAATGTCATAACCATAAATATTATTAAAGACTTGGCTAAACTCGGATAATTGCAGGTTTGCTGTATCACGAATGTATTGAAATGCCGAGATTAAAAATCCAGCTGTACCACAGGCAGGATCTAAAATAGAATCGTTTTTTGTCGGTTTAATAACTTTAACCATAAAATCAATAATATGGCGCGGTGTGCGAAATTGTCCTGCATCTTTTTGTGAGCCTAGAATTGATAACAGATATTCAAATGCATCACCAAGTTGTTCACTATCTTGGTTATAATCAAAGCCGCTAATTTCTTTTAAAAATAAGGTTAGCGTTTCTGGATTACGATAAGATAAAAATGCGCCTTTGAAAATATGCTGAAACACATCTGGAATATCTTTGTTGAGCTCAATTTGCTGCAAGGCATCCGCATACAGATTTAAGCGCTCCAAGTTGGTTAATTTATCATCCATCAATTTAGACCATGCAAATTGTGCATAATCCTTGACAAAATAAATTCGCTTACCAGCAAAGTTTTGATTAAAATCATCCATGTCATTCATGAATTTATAGACTAAGGCAATCGTGATTTGTTTAACTTGATCAACAGGATTTGGCACTACGCCAACCAGTAGGTCACGGAGATTGTTTATTTTAGTTTTATCTAGCATTGTGGTCTTTCTTCATTTCGTTGATAAATATTAATTCCAACCCGATCAATATGTTCTTTTAGTTCTTGGTTGGTTAATTGTGAATACACTGCTATATCAAATTTATAAGGTAATGGTAGCTCATCCACTTCAGTAATAATTTGTCCTAAACTCTTTTCGCAATTGCCAAATAAGATAATGTCAATATCAGAGCCACGCCAATAGTTACCCATCGCCCGTGAGCCATAAATTTTGGCTGCTTCTATTTGGTTAAATTCCGTTAATTTACGTTTAATTAGATTGAGAACGCCAGCTGGTAAACCAAATTTATCCATCTAATTTACTACTTAAATATGTGTCCAGTTCGGCAAATGCTCTTGAATAGTTATTTAAAATATTAGCTATTATTTGTGCTGCAAATTCTTCATTATAGGTATGTGAGGTTGCATTACGATCGCCCATCATCTCAATCCACGCCTGTCCATCGTTAATAATCGCTGCTGCAAAGCCTTCTTTAATAACTTCACGTGGTAATTTCACATCAATACCATTATATTTTAGAAAATCTTTAATTACTTTCCAACCTAATTCATAGGTAAATTCAAAAGTTTGAATTAGAGCCATTTGAATAAGGTTGTTATCTAAATCTTGGGCTAATGCTTCCTTTGCTTCAGTAAATCGAGCAAAAGCTTTTTTATAGTTGGCAAAGCGTTGTTGCCAACGGATATCACTTAATGTGGTGTTCATTATTCTTTACTTTCTAAGGTTAAATATTTTAGGTTGACTACTTGCAAACAGTGCCATTTTAGCAAAATTATCAGCGCCAACTTTCATCAGGTCGCTGGTATCTAATCCCATTTGAGTTAATTCTGTAAATCGCTTATGGTTTACACAATCAGCAAAGCTACTATTTTCAACATAGAGCTTGAAACAATGATAAATTTTATTGTTGGTGGTATTTTCTAGTTTCGCAAATTGTTTGAATTGTTGAAAATATTCATCTAATTTTTGTTGTCGCGTTGGGTATTGAGTGGATTTACCAAATATTTTAGTTAAAACATCTTGCCACGTTAATTTATAATCTAATTCTTCAAATTGTTCAATTTTATCCAATGTTATAAAATCATTAGGCTTATTTTCGTAACGTTCGCGAATAATTTTCTCAGCTTGCTCAACATTACCAGATTGCATAAATTGACAGATTTCACCATCAATTAATATTTTGGTCGATTCCCATGCTTTATATAATTCACGGTCAATCTTCATGCCATCTTTGCCAATAACATAATTTTTAGACGAGTATAATTTGTCGTTATCTTTATCGACAATAACATTTGGATTTGGCGGTGGTATATCTATACCTGTTGCAATACTTTGTTTGGCATCTTTTAATTCACGGATAGCTGAATAGTCTTTATTTTCAAAGTATTCATAATTAGCAAAATAATCAATTAGATAATATTCGTCTTTGGCAATTTTTAAATCACTTTGATTAATGCGCTCATAAATAAAATCGGATTTTCGTGTTCCACGCCCTTTGATTTGGATAAAATCAATCGCTGACATTATTGGACGCATGAGAACTACATTTAGTAAATCAGGGCAATCATAACCAGTTGTCATCATTGCAACTGTTACACATACCCGAGTTTTGCTAGTCCGATAATTTTCCAAAAATGGTGATGATGTACCGCTTAATCGATTTTCACTAAAATCTGTGGTGTAACTTTGGGCATCGGTAATATTTGAGGTAATTTGAACCGCAAAATCAGATTGATATTTATTAGGAAAGTACTCATCAGATAATTGATTTAAAATTTGGGTTATTTTACTTGCGTGGGCTTGACTTACTGTAAAAACAATCGTTTTGCCTATTTCACCGCTTAATGGGTCACGTTTAGCTGATTCTATTAAATTTCGACAAAATTCAATATTAGTATTTTCATTAAAAAATTTCTTTTCAAAGTCTGATCTCTTTATATTTTCAGTTGCTTCTTGACCTGTTTCATCGATATAAGTATAGTTTAGCCCATCTTCACTTAATATTTTGGTGGTTTTATCAGTCCTACTGTCAATTACTACAGGCATTAATAAATAGTTATCTTTCACACCTTGAATTAAATCATATCTAAATGCTGGTTGATAATCATAGCTATCAGTAGTTGAATTATAAAAAGCAGAGTCAAATATCATATAAGTATCAGACAGTTCACGTTTTTCTAAACTAGCCGAATCTGTTATTCTAGTTTTTGCTACATCAATGCCACGCAAATAATCTTTTGGCGTTGCAGTTAGACCGACTTTATAACCTCTGAAATATTCAAAAACTCGCCGTCCGCGATTACCAATACAGCGATGCGCTTCATCAGTTATGATTAAATCAAAGTCTTGCGGTGTAAATATTTGCTCGTAACGATTATTTTTAATAAAACTTTGGATTGTTGAAACTAAAATGGTAACATTTTGCCAGTTTTGGCGATCTTCTTTATAGGTTGCACAAGTAAATCCATTAGGTACAGAAATAGTTTTCTTGAAGCTCTTAATTGCTTGGTCTTCAAGTTCAATTCTATCGACTAGAAATAATACTTTGGTAGCATTGCCTGTTTTCATGAATAAATTGATAATCGCTGCGGCAGTAGTTGTTTTTCCTGTTCCTGTTGCCATTTCCAGTAAAAATCTACTTTTACCCAAGGTAACCTGTTTAGCAATTGCTTTCACTGCCTCAACTTGATAATAGCGTAAAGTTTTTAATTGATGTTCAGCTAAGTATAAGTCCTGTTCGTTTTGATTTTTGCCACGCATTAAATGATAAATATTAGGTTCAACTAATTCAGCCAAGAAAAATTTATCAATTTCAATAGATTCAATTTTATCAGCAGGTGGGTTCCAGTTGCGCCGAGAGATTAATTCTTCCTGAGTGGGGAAAATATCCATTTTTTCAGGTGAGCCAAAAGTTACATTCCACAAAAAGTGGTGTTCGCCATTGGTTAAAATCACAAATTCTAGATTTAATGATTTAGCGTAATTACGCGCTTGCTCTTTACCGTCTAATGCTGATTTTTTAGGGTTTTTTGCTTCAATAACAGCAAGTGATTGATAATTTTGATCTAAAAGTACATAGTCTGCACGTCCCGATTTAATATTCATTTCAACTTTTACATTTGGTTTTTCACCATCCAAGTCGTGTAAAATCCACTTACTTCTGCGGAGCATCTCATCAATTCTTAACCGTGCCTGTGCTTCGTTGCTTGCCATAATTTGCGCCATTATAAAATAATGTTGTATTTTACCATATTATATTATTATACTTGCTTATCCATATTGCATTGACTTGATCTGCAAAGCTTTCAGCTTTGGCTTCTGCTCTGGCGGGTTTTGCTTGCAAAACTGGGATTCAGCACGTAAAAAAACACTCTCTTAGAATTACTTTAAGCCCTATTTGAAATTAGAGTCTTTTTGTCTGTCTATCAAATCACGGTGTTAATATGAACAGAATAGAACAGCTTTATGGAAGCAGACGAGTATCTGCCTATAATGATTAAGCTCTAAGTTGTATAAGAGGATGAATTATAATTGCGACTGATTTATTTTAAACATATATTTTAAGCTGCTAATTTTAATGGAGAATATAAATTTTGTGATGTCTTTGATAATCTGCTTGTTGAGTCACCGTGTCGGTTATTCATTTGTTAATAAATTGATATTGTTGCTCTAAATTAAGTAATAACTGGTAAAATCGCTCTCTTTATAAGTAATTTAGCAGAATAAATATATGCGTAATTGGTCATTTCTAACGATAATAGTGGCTCTTGCTGGCTGCAGTTGGCTATCTAGTCCAACACTACCGACGGTTGCAACGCCGCAGCGGTTTAACTCTGATGGTGCAGAATATACTCAGATTGAAAGTTTGCCATATTTAGCCTGGTGGCAACAATTTAAAGATCCGCAATTGGATGCTCTAATTGAAAGTAGCTTAAGCAGTAACTTAGATGTCAAAGTTGCGCTAAGTAATTTAGAACAGGCTCAAGGTCAATTGCGTCAAGTGCAACTAAGTTGGATTCCATTCGTTAATTTGTATGGCGGTTTCTCGAGCAATCCAGGCTTTGGTGCGCCAGGAACTTTTTATGGTATTTGGCCACAATATACTTTGAATATTGCGCAGCTAATTAAGCAACAGGAGTTGGCTAACTATAATCTTGAGCTGGTGCGTGCGATGGTTGATGGTGTGCGCTTAACGTTGATTGGTCAAGTTAGCTCGGGGTACTTTACCCTAATCGCGCAACAAGAACAGCTGCGTCTGCTAAATCAATTGAACGCAGATTTAACTGCTTTAATTAGCTTACGTACCCAAGAAATTAAAATAGGGATTAAGGATACTATTTTTCTTGCAGAATTGATTTCGCAGCAAAAGTTAGTGCATGGTCAATTAGCAATTGCGGAACATAATATCTTATTAAGTCAAAACTCACTGCGTTATTTATTGAATCAAAATCCAGGTCAAATTAAAACTACCAATAATTTTGCCGAATTGAATTTTGCACGTTTCAAACCAGGTGAGTTACCTGCAAATGTGTTACAAAATCGCCCAGATTTAAAGATTGCCGAGTATTCGCTCAAAGCTGCGCATACTAATGTTGGAGTTGCATACGCGAGCTTATTTCCAGCTGTGCAATTAGATGGTTTTTTTGGTGGCGCGAGCGCAAGTAATTCATTTGCAACTCCAGCGAACTACGCCCCATTTCAAGATGAATATGTTAACTGGGGAATTAATCCGAGCACCTTTGGAAAAATTGAAGCGGGTAAGGGTGCTTATCAAGCTCAAGTTTATAAATATATTCAAACGGTGCGCAAAATTCTCCAAGATGTTGACAATGCTTTTTCGGCCAATCGGCAATACAGCCGTAATTATCAGGATACTCAATTGGCTTGGCAAGATTTAGCCAATAAATATCAATTGCAGCAAGGTTTATATAAAATTGGCACACTTTCTTATCCACAATTATTGGAAAGCAAAATTATATTAGATAATCTCATTTTGTCGGTGAATCAGGCGCGCTTGCAGCAAGCAATTAGCCTGGTTAACTTGTACCAAGATTTAGCTGGTGGCTACAAATACCACCAAAGCGAATCAACTTCTCAACTTACTTCGGATTAATTCAATGAAATTTCTTTCTTTTCGTTATGTTAAGCGTCAGATAACTTTTGCCAATAGTGTGATTTTTGTCGGTGCGATTACAGCCTTACTGTATATTTTTTCGTATTGTTTTCCGGTTACTGACAATGCGTTTGTGGCGAATAATATTCGTCCAGTTGCGGCGTTAGTTAAGGGCTATGTTACTAATGTTTATGTGAAAAATGGTGATTATGTTAAAAAAGGGCAAAAATTGTTTAGTGTCTTTGATAAGCCTTATTTATATGCAGTTGAGCAAGATACGGCTAATTTGGCTGCGGCTAAATCGAAGTTACTTTCATTGCAAAAAACCTTGGAGCGCGATCAACAAGTAAGTAAAAATTTACAAGACACCTATACGCGTCTGGCACAGGACGATGATAAATATCAACAAGCTTATAAAATTAATGCAGTCTCATTGATGACGTTCCAAAACTCACAGCAAGAAACCAAGGCTGCCGCGGCGAGTTTAGCCGCGAGTAAAAAGCAAATTGAAATTGATCAAGCTAATTTAACTACACAAGAAAATGAAATTTTAGCTTTGAGTGCGAAACTTAAAAATTCGCAGGTTGATTTGGATTTGACTCATGTGTATGCCGAAAATGATGGGATTATTCAGAATTTTTATTTAAGCTTAGGCACGCCTGTCAATGTTAATCAGCCACTATTTTCTTTTGTGGATAATGATGAAATTTATTTCCAAGCCAATTTTAATGAAACTGACTTACGTGATGTGCATAAAGGCTCTAAAGTTTTAATTTTCCCACGCACCTATCTGGGGCAAAAGATGTTTCATGGTGTGGTAGTCTCGGATTACTGGGGCGCGAATCGTCAATTAACCGATACTCGTTCACAAATGCAAATGGTGCAGAATGAAAATCAGTGGGTATTACTACCGCAACGGTTGCCTGTACAAATTAAGGTGATAGACTTAGATCCCAAATATCCATTACGCGTTGGCACCAGTGCTTATGTGTATATTAAAAGTGAGTGAGTTTAACTATTGATGATTAGTCTTAAATTCAAACTCTGGTTAGAGCGCGTTGATCCATATTATACGCAACGAATTATTTTGCGTAAAGGTCTTTATCTGGCAGTCTGGTTAACGGCGATTAATTGGATTGCACGCCCTGATGTTTTTGCGGCTTATGCAGCAACACCAATGTTGTTGGCGGGTATTTATGAAGCGCAAAGTTTTGTTAGCTTTCGTGAAAAAGAGCAAGCATTAGTATTTGCTTTTATAGCGGGTGGTATTGGTTGTGTGACGTTTTATTTGCTTTTCCCATTTAAAATTTCTTTGATGTTTTTTGCATTAGCTCATTTTGCAACACTCTATTTTGTCTGTGAGCGCTATTTTCCTAAATTTAAACCCTTTATTTTGCAAACTATCGTAGTTAGCGCGCTAAATATGGCAACTTTACCTGCAGGAAATCTGCAAGTTGCCATTGATATGTTTTTTTGCGTGATGCTGGGTTTGTTTGTTACCTTTCTAGCCTTTAAATTTCACCCAAACTTGTATGCTAGGGTTTGGCAGCGCAGCTTTACCCACTATTTGTCGAGTGTAAGTGCAGAAATTGGACACGCGATTAATAAATTAGATACTCATTCTTTTGCAGAAGGCGCACGGCATTTGAATATTATTCGCGCCTATCGCCGCCTATTGCCGCATAACGTTCTACGGAATGTCACCAAAACTACAATTTGTATTCGTAATATTCAGTTTGCCTTAAATCATATTTATCTCAAAGACAAAGATGTGCTATTTTGGTCTGAATTTCAACATCAGCTAGCTGAATTTCACTTGGCTGTTTCCACGCAAACCCCATGTTTTATGTTAGCAACAAATAATTATGCCCCAGAATTTACTCAGGATTATGTGATTAGGAATTTGAATAAGTCGATCCTCAATTGGAATAAAATATGCGCCTTAGTTTAAAACAGAAGCTCTCTTACGCGCGCTTTGGACAAATATCCTTTGTCTTTGTTGTTGGTTTAGGCCTGTATTTGTTTACTACGATTCCTCATAATTGGTGGATATTTCTAACCGTTATGATGATGAGTGCTGCAATGGAACCAGGGCTAATTGTTAAAAAATCGATTAATCGTGGTAAGGGTACCCTTATTGGTATCATCTTATTTTTACCTTTAATTTATCTCATGCATTTGAATTACCGCGTAATTCCGTTGGTGTTTATCTTACTTGGGCTGGGTATTTCGTTACCGAATGCACGGCGCTATGACATTAGTGTGGTATTTATGACCATTATGGTATTTACTTTGACCGCTTATACCTTTACAACTCCACTGCTCGAAGGGCCTTTTGAAATGATGCTCAATCGTGGCGTGTGTACCGTAATTGGAATTATTATTTGTTTGTCTGGTGATTATTTTCTGTTTGGACGCTTTAATTATTCGCGGAAAGTATATTTTTTATTACAACATGAAGTTTGTCGAATGCTGGAGAGTAAACTGAATAAAATTTGTAGTGCAGGTGAGACTGGGTTAAATCCTTTGTTATTAGTTGAAGATTTACGTGATAGTTTTAACCAGAGTTATTCCAGTATTGCGACTAGTGCTGAGAGTATACGCAGTAGTTTGACCAATAGTAAGAGTACGAAAACCAAGGTTGTTGCATTCGAGCTAATTTTATGGCAGCTACGTAAGGTGGTTTTTGGGGTTTATTATGCTGAATGTGTTTTAAAAGACCCCGCTAGTTCCGCAGAGCACCAGCAACGTTTTAGGTTGTTAATGACACAGGCGCGGCAGAACATGATTTCACTGCGCGATTAAGCTACACTTTTAATTAAAGGTTAATTTTAGACCTGTTGTGGCTAGTTTTAGGTTTAGCTAAATAAATTTAAATTTAAAGTAGCAAGAGTTTAACTGGTTGTATTCGTATTTATAGCCAAATAAAGCAGGTACTTATTTTGGTTATTTCCTATCGTATTCGCTTAATTCAAATGCTTTAAAAGGCTTGGACAAAAATAATAGTTGACAAAATTACTCTGATATTGTAGAATAACGAAATCAAGAATATAATTAAAAAAATAGATGTTATATAATTGACAGTTTTAGTGGGTTAACTGTACAATATCTCCATTAAACATTTTGTGGACATATTATAAATGAAATTAACAACTAAAGGTAAATTTGCGGTAACCGCGTTATTAGATATCGCTATCTACAGTGAAGATAACAAGAAGCCAATTACACTCTACAATATTAGCGATCGTCAAAATATCTCATTATCTTATTTGGAGCAACTATTTGTTAAGTTGCGCAAATCAGGGGTAGTTAAGAGTTATAAAGGTCCAGGTGGCGGCTATTTATTGATGCGCGAAGTGGATAAAATTGATATTTCAGAAATTATTAAAGCGGTAGATGAAGATATGGACGCGCGTTCTTGCCGTGGCAATAAAAACTGTCGCGATAATCGCAAGTGTTTGACCCATGATCTCTGGGCTGGGTTAACCAATGAAATGTATGGTTATTTAGAGCGTATTACGATCAAGGATTTATTGGATAAAGCCGAGACTAAAGAACCAACTAAAATTATGTTTTGCCGTACTTAAAAGGAATTAGAAAATGACTTTAAAATTACCAATTTATTTAGATAGCGCAGCTACAACTAAATTGGATCCACGGGTTTTAGAAAAAATGATGCCATATCTTACCGAAGAATTTGGTAATGCTGCCTCGCGTTCACATAGCTTTGGCTGGAGTGCTGAGGCTGCAGTTGAGCATGCTCGTGAGCAAGTTGCGGCAACGGTTGGTTGTGATAGCAAGGAAATTATTTGGACCTCAGGTGCAACTGAATCCATCAATTTAGCAATCAAAGGTGCAGCACAATTTTATCAAGATAAAGGTAAACATTTAATTACCATTAAAACTGAGCATAAAGCGACGTTAGATACCATGCGTGAATTGGAACGAATTGGTTTTGAAGTGACTTATTTAAATCCTGAAGCCAATGGCTTAATTGATTTGACTAAGTTGGTGGCAGCAATTCGCCCAGATACAATTTTAATTTCAGTGATGTATGTAAATAATGAAATTGGAGTTGTTCAAGATATTCCAGCAATCGGTAAATTATGTCGCGAGCGTGGAATAATTTTCCATGTCGATTCAGCACAAGCCGTGGGTAAATTTGAAATTAATTTAAATCAATTAGATGTTGATTTGATGAGTTTTTCTGCACATAAGGCTTATGGGCCAAAAGGAATTGGAGCTTTATATGTTCGTCGTAAACCGCGCGTGCGTTTATTAGCCTTAATTCATGGTGGTGGTCATGAACGTGGCTTTAGATCGGGTACTTTGCCGACACATCAAATTGTTGGGATGGGCGCGGCATTTGAATTGGCTAAACAGGAAATGGCAAATGAGTTACCACGAATTAAGTTTTTGCGCGATAAATTATTAGCAGGATTACAGCAACTTGAAGAAGTTTATGTCAATGGCGATATGGAGCATCGTGTAGCGCATAATTTGAATGTAAGTTTAAATTATGTTGAGGGCGAGTCGATGATGATGGCGATTAAAGATTTAGCGGTATCTAGTGGTTCGGCGTGCACCTCGGCATCATTAGAGCCATCTTATGTTTTACGCGCAATTGGACGTAATGATGAATTAGCCCATAGCTCAATTCGCTTTAGTATTAGCCGCTTTACCACCGAAGAAGAAATTGATTATGCAATTAAATTAGTGGTGGAAAAAGTAAATAAATTACGCGAATTATCTCCATTATGGGAGATGTTTCAAGACGGTATCGATGTAGCGAATTTCAAGTGGAATTCGCATGACACTCAGCGTGATGTAATTTTACATTAAGAACAAGGAGAATTATCATGGCTTATTCAGATAAAGTAGTTGATCATTATGAAAACCCACGTAACGTTGGTGTCTTAGATAAAAACGATGCGCAGGTTGGCACAGGCATGGTTGGTGCTCCAGCTTGTGGTGATGTAATGAAATTACAAATTAAAGTTGGTGAAAATGGCATTATTGAAGATGCTAAATTTAAAACTTATGGTTGTGGCTCAGCAATTGCATCCTCTTCTTTGGTTACCGAATGGTTAAAAGGTAAAAATTTAGATCAAGCGCAAGCGATTAAAAATAGTGATATTGCTGATGAGCTAGAATTGCCACCTGTGAAAATTCATTGCTCGGTATTAGCGGAAGATGCAATTAAAGCTGCAATTGAAGACTATCGCAGTAAGAATCAACATTAGGAGATAATTATGGCAGTTAGTGCAACTGAAAATGCTGCATTACGCGTGCAAACCTTTTTGGCCAAACGTGGCAAAGGACTTGGTTTGCGTTTGGGAGTTAAGACTACAGGTTGTTCGGGTTTAGCCTATAAGATTGAGTTTGTCGATCAAGCTAAAGAAGACGACCAGATGTTTGAATCAAATGGAATTAAGATTTTTGTCGATGCCAAAAGTTTGCAATTTTTGGATGGTACCATACTTGACTATACCCGTGAGGGTATTCAAGAGGGCTTTAAGTTTACCAATCCAAATGTTAAAGATGAATGCGGTTGTGGCGAAAGCTTCACCGTTTAAAATGTTAACCAGCTCGGTTGGTTACATTTTAGAGATGTTTTATTTGCAGACAGATAGTGCAAACACCTACTATTTTATAAAATTTTCAGATGTTTAGCAAAAAAAGCTCCACTAGTTGGGGCTTTTTATCATGGGTTTTTCTGTGGCAAGAGCTTTATTATTTCAAGATCGTCCGCATATACTCAACTAATGTACAATCATCGTGATGATTCCATACGCTATATTTTATAAATAATATCTTCTAGATTAAAGGTTAAGAGTCAAGATGTTAACGCATATTTCCCAACAAAATTATTTTGAATTATTTCAGCAACCAGTAGAATATAAATTAAATTTAACGCAATTACAAGAAAATTTACGTGCGTTACAAAAGCAATTTCATCCCGATAATTTTGCAGCACAAGTTCAAGAGCAATTAAATCAAGCACTGGCCGCTTCCAGCCTAATTAATCAAGCCTACACAACGCTGTTACAGCCCTTGTCGCGCGCGATTTATTTATTGCAGCTACATGGGATTAAATTAGATCTAGTGCATGATACTAAATTTGCACCAAGTTTTTTGTTTGAGCAAATTGAGTGGCGTGAGCAAATTAGTGCTGCTGAATTGGAACAGGATTTTGATGAACTTGAGGTTATTGAAAAACAGTTGCAAGCGCAAAGCCAACGGCTTGAATTGCAAATTGAGCAATTATTTGGGGCTAAAAATTACACCGAAATTGGTGAGTTAGTTAAACAATTGGCTTTTTATAGCAAATTAGAGCAGTTGGTTAGTAATATTTTGGCACAAATGTAGATTATAGATAAAATTTAGAGAATTGGATTAAAAATGGCATTATTACAAATCGCGGAACCTGATATGGCAGGTGCGCCTCATCAGCGCAATATTGCAATTGGAATTGATTTAGGCACCACAAATTCATTGGTGGCAACGGTTAAAAGTGGTGAAGCTACGGTTTTGGCGGATATTCATGGGGCAAAATTGATTCCCTCGATCGTCAATTATGGTTCTGAGAACTTGAGTGTTGGTACGCCAGCACATAGATTACGGATTAGCGATCCAGCCAATACCTTGGTGTCAATTAAACGTTTTATGGGGCGTAGTTTTGCAGATTTGAATCCTGAGGTAACCTATCCATATAAATTTGTTGCAAAAACTGGCAATATCCAAATTAATACGCGCAGTGGGATTAAAGATCCAGTACAAGTGTCGGCGGATATTTTGCAGTATTTGCGCACAGTTGCCGTGGAGGCGATGGGTGAGGAGCCAACTGGGGTGGTAATTACCGTGCCTGCATATTTTGATGATGCTCAACGCCAAGCAACTAAACATGCGGGTGAATTAGCTGGGTTAAATGTGTTACGTTTGTTGAATGAACCAACTGCGGCGGCAATTGCCTATGGTTTAGATAGTAAAAATGAAGGCACGTTTTTAATTTATGATCTTGGTGGTGGAACTTTAGATGTCTCAATTTTGCGCCTTGCTAAAGGTGTGTTTGAGGTGCTGTCGGTGAGTGGTGACACAAGTTTAGGTGGTGATGATTTTGACCATCGCTTATTTTGTCATATTTTGGAAAAGTCACATCTGTCTCAATTAACCGATGAAGATACCGCACAATTGATAACCAAGGCTAAATTAGTTAAAGAGCAATTAGCCTCGCTGGAAAAAGTTGCATTCAGTGCGGTGCTCTCAAATAAGCGGATTGTTAATTTAACCATAACGCGCAGTGAATATGAGTTAATTGTACTTAATTTAGTTAAGAAAGCCATTTTGCCGATTAAAAAAGCCTTGCGTGATGCTAAATTAGATAAAGAGAGTATTGATGAGATAATTATGGTTGGTGGTTCAACGCGCATGCTAGCGATTCGTCAAGCGGTCCATGAGTTTTTTGGACGTGCGCCGTTAACTTCAATTAATCCCGATGAAGTGGTAGCGATTGGGGCGGCAATTCAAGCCAATGTGTTAATCGGTAATAAGGATGATGATTGGTTACTACTTGATGTAACGCCATTATCCCTCGGTGTTGAAACCATGGGTGGTTTGGTAGAAAAAATAATTCCGCGCAATTCAACGATTCCAGTGGCGCGCGCGCAAGATTTTACCACTTATAAAGATGGTCAAACTGCGATGAGTGTGCATATTGTGCAAGGTGAACGTGAGTTGGTTAAAGATTGTCGCTCGTTAGCGAAGTTTACCTTACGCGGCATCCCTGCAATGGTGGCTGGACAAGCGCGGATTCGCATTACCTATCAAATTGATGCTGATGGTTTATTATCGGTGAGCGCTAAAGAAATGCTCAGCGGTGTGAGTAGTTTTATTGAGGTAAAACCCAGCTATGGATTGAATGATGAACAAATTGGGCAGATGTTACATGATTCAATTAGCTATGCTGATAGCGATATGCAACAACGTATGTATCAAGAGGCTTTGGTGGATGCTCGAGCAATTCTTGAATCGGTAGAAAAAGCTCTGATTGCAGATGCTGAATTATTAAATGAAAGCGAATTTACGCAAATTAATCATGCGTGCATGAAGTTAAAAATTGCCATTGAGCAAAAAGTTAGTGATTTCGGAGCAGCTAGTAGTAAGGTAAAACAATTGGTTGAAACGCTGAATCAAGTAACCAGTGATTTTGCCTCGCGTAGGATGGATAATGCAATTAAAAGCGCTTTTACGGGAAAACAAATTAATGAAATTGAATAAAAGATTGGATATAAGTTAAAATGAAATTAGGGCAAACTAAGAATATTAATACCTGGTTACGGCATATGGTGCTGTTTCACCGTGAAAAAATTTTTCGTCAATTAATTCCTGTGATGAGCTTGATTGCGCTATATTCCATAATTATTGTGCATTTGGATCGTACCTGGGTTTTTTTTGATAAGATTAATAATCTTAATTTAGGGCAATTTCATCTGATTTTTAGTTTTATTCTCGGGATAATTATTAGTTTTAGGGTAAATACAACGTATTCTCGTTGGTGGGAAGGTCGCGTCTTATGGGGGGCAATTGTCAATAATTGCCGCAATCTTGGGCTGAAATTTGATACATTTATTGGACTTGAAGAACATCAGGAGTTTTATGATTATCTGCGTGCTTTTCCAATGGTACTTAAATTTCACCTACGGCAAGATCGTGTGGGAATTGCGGCTGAATTTCAAAAACTCGGCTTAGACTCAAGCGATATATCTCATCCCGTCATGTTATTGGCCGATAGAATGTATAAAATTATTAATGAATTACGTGATAATAATCAATTGCGTTTTGAGCAATATACTTCGTTGGATAATCATTTAGTTAATTTAATTGATATGGTCGGTGGTTGTGAACGAATTTTAAACACTCCACCGCCTACAGCGTTTGCATTTTTTGTTAAACAAGGTTTATTATTTTATGCTTTAATTTTTCCGTTTGGCTGGGCTGAGCAGTTTGGCTACTTAATTATTCCTTTATTGCTCGTTTTGGTATATATTTTATTAGGTTTAGAAATGTTGGCTGAAGAATTGGAAGATCCGTTTGGAACCGATGACAATGATTTACCACTTGATTCCATTGCGAATAATATTGTTAGAAATATCACTGAAATTGCTGATCAAAATAAAAAATGAAAGAATTGAGTATAGCCGGGATTTGTCGAGTGAACTGTTATGAAAGAGTAGTTGTGCATCCATTATTTAAATTATTTAAGTATAGTAAAAAATATCGGTTCGATATCAGTTTGGCGGCGCTATACTCACTCTTAAATAAGGTTTTTGATATTTTACCCGAGGTTTTGATCGGGGTGGCGGTGGATGTAATCGTCAAACGCCAAGATTCAATGCTGGCACATTTTGGCATACATGATGTTAAATTACAAATAATTGTGCTGGGGTTATTCACGGGATTAATCTGGATACTCGAGTCAACTTTTCAATATTTATACTCGTTAAAGTGGTGTTATTTAGCCCAACATTTACAGCATGATATGCGCCTTGATGCCTATGGACACATTCAAAAATTAGAACTGGAATATTTCGAGAATAAAGCCACGGGTAATTTGATGGCGATTTTAAATGATGATATTAATCAATTAGAGCGCTTTATTAATGATGGAGTGAATCAGATTATTCAAATTGTCGGTTCGACGCTGATTATTGGGGTAATTTTCTTTGTGATTTCAACGCCAGTTGCGTTGTTGAGTTTTATGCCAATCCCACTAATTATTCTTGGTGTGTTTTTCTTTCGCCATCAATTAGCCCCACGTTATTTGAGGGTGCGTAATTCGGCTGGTGAGTTAAATGGTAAATTGAATACTAATTTATCAGGCATGGCGACGATTAAAAGTTTTACCAGTGAAACGCATGAGTTGGATGCGGTAGCCAAACTTAGTGGTAATTATGTAAATGCCAATAAAGCGGCGATTGTGATGTCCGCGGCGGTAACGCCTGTAATTCGGATGGCTGTTATGTGTGGTTTTCTAGGCGCGCTAATTTACGGTGGAATTTTAACTCTTGAGGGACAAATTCAAGTTGCATCATATAGTATTTTGATTTTCTTATCGCAGCGTTTGTTATGGCCGTTAACTTATTTGGCGCAAGTGACCGATATGTATCAACGTTCAATGGCATCGATTAATCGTGTGATGGGGTTATTGAGCGCACCAATTCAAATTCAAGCTGGTACTAAAGAGGTCGTACAACCTTGCCAAGGTCAACTCGAATTTAAAGCGGTAGATTTTGCTTATCAAGAGCGCGAGCAATTATTTAAACATCTGTCATTTAAAATTGCCGCAGGTGAAAATATCGCCTTTGTTGGTAGCACTGGCTCGGGGAAATCTACGCTAGTTAAATTGTTATTGCGTTTCTATCAGAACCAAGCGGGAGAAATTTTATTGGATGGGCAACCAATTGATGAATTGAGCCTAAATTCGCTGCGTAGCCAAATTGGTGTGGTTAGCCAAGAAACGTTCTTGATTGATGGTAGCATCGCAGATAATATTCGCTATGGTAGCTTTACAGCGTCGCTGGATGAAGTTTTGCGCGTGGCTAAATTGGTTGAAGCCGATAACTTTATTCAGCAATTACCCGACGGTTATCAAACACTAGTTGGTGAACGTGGACAAAAACTCTCGGGTGGACAACGCCAACGCATCGCCTTAGCTCGGGCAATTCTTAAAAATCCTGCTATTTTAATTCTGGATGAAGCTACCTCAGCCCTAGATAATCACACCGAAGATATGATTCAACAAGCTATGCTTGAGGTGTCCAAAGGTCGCACAACCTTATCAATTGCGCATCGTTTATCCACGGTGGTTAATGCTGATCGGATTTATGTGTTGGAACATGGTGCGATTATTGAAGTTGGCAGCCATGCCGAATTATTGGCACAAAACGGTCAATATGCGTATTTATGGCGCTTGCAGCTGCGTAATCCCGATGCAGTAGTTTAGTTTTGTGTAAAAAGGATACCTTAGGGTATTATCTTTTTAAGTCTGGTGAAATTTTAAGCTGAATTAGAGTGTATATTAATTGAAAGGTGGTCAAGATGAAATTTGCTAAAGCAGAAATAAATGAGTTAAGCGGTTTAGTACAAAAGTGTTATGGTACAGAATTGAATGTGTTTTTATTGCAAGGTATGCTTTATAGTTGTTTGTCTGCCGCTACTGAAGTTAACCCAACTACGTTGTTCTTCGATCCTGCGACTAAATTTAAGCCACAAAATACATTTCGTGATGAAGTCGAATTTAGGCGGATGGGGTCACTTATGATTGAGGGAATGTATCGCAAATGTTATGAGATGGTTCAAAAATACGATAACATTATTCCAATAGTTGGAATGGATAAATTTCGTGGTAAATACTTTGAATTTGACCAGTTAAATGATGAGCAGCAGCGTAATTTATTGGATTGGTATGTGGGTTATTTTTGGATTTATCATGTTTGTTGGGCTCATCAACGAATTCAAAATCATTTGAAACACAGTGATTTGATGATTGAGGGGCAAGGTGTTTTGGATTTTTATGTTGACTCGTTACATGCACAACATTTATTAGCACAACAATTAGTGAAAAAATTTCAGCCGAATTACAGCAATAATGAGTTTAATCTAGTGGCTAAATATTTACTAGATTTTCCGCAAAAATTTGATGCCGACTACACCGAATATTTGCTAGATGGACCCGTTAAAATTGCTAATTCATTGCTAATGGCAATGTTTGTCAATAATATGATGGCTTTTGAGAGTGCGGAGCAAGTCGACTCTGCCATTGCCAATGATGTAACTTTGCATTAAATTACGCGCCGTGGTTTTATTGGTGAGTGATGGAATTGAAAGTTTTTTGTGATAATTCTTGAGCTAGTTTATAATAACCAACGCAATTCATAAACTATTTTTAGCGGGATCGTTATGTTAAAGTTATATCGAAATCATCAAGGTAAAATTATTCTCGCCGCACTAGTCTTGGCTTTTGCGCTTGGAATTGGCTTTCCGCATCTGTTTAAGCCGCTAGAGTTTATCAGTAGTACCTTTATTAATTTGCTTAAATTATGTGCGTTACCGATTGTTCTAACCTCGCTAATTGTAACAATTGGTAGTTTGCAGCAACTGCATGAGTTAAAGAAAGTTGCGCGCAACTCGGTGATTTATATTGTCTTAACCGAAATAGTCGCGGTAACTATTGGTTTAGTAGTGTTTAATTTAGTCGATATTAGTGGCAATATTAATGCCAGTAGTTTGTTGAGTGGTGCACATTATAGTCAATCAACCTCAACCGCCATTGATCCAAGTCACATTTTCAATTATATATTTTCCGCCAATATTTTTCAATCGCTGGTGAATTTTGATGTTTTGCCTGTGGTAGCATTCTCAATTATGTTTGGGATTAGCTGTGCCTTGCATCAAGAAAAAGCCCGTCCAATTTTGCAAGTTATGACGAGCACCCGTGAGATGTTTTTAGTGCTGTTAAATGGAGTGATGTATTTAGCGCCGTTGGCGATTTTTGTCTTAATTGGTACCTCGGTCTCAGACAGTTATTTGAGTGGGGCTCTTGGTGCGAATTTGGTTGGTTTACTTAAATTTGTCGGTTTGTTTTTTGTGGCGTTATTTATCCATTTTCTCTGGCAAATTTTATTGGTAACTGCGTTGTACCGTCATTTGGGTGTACGGCGAATTTTACGTGAATGTTTACCAATTTTCACAACCGCATTTATTTCATCGAGTTCGCTAGCTACGTTGCCATTGGCGCTTGAAAAAGCACTTGAGTTGGGTGGTAAAAAGAAAGTGGTTAACTTTATGTTACCAATTTGTGCCTCGATGAATTTCGCCTCAGGTATGATGTATGAAATGGCAGCTTGCTTATTCTTTATGCATATCTTGGGGATTCACCCCGATATTACCCAGCAAATTTTATTAGCGCTGGCGTGTATTTTAACTGGAATTGCAGTGGGTGGGATTCCTGAAACTTCAATGGTAAGCTTTGTGACGGTGTTTGGCATGGCTGGTATTCCACTCTCGGCAATTGCGATTTTAATGCCGTTGGATCGGATTGTGGATCGGGTGCGCACCATGGTAAATATTTTTGGCAATACGTGTGGCACGCTAATTGTGAGTAAGAGCGTCGATTAATGTGCTTGATTGAGCTTAGATTCGTTGGAGAATATGCTGCTTTAAGTTTTTATCGCTATTGAAAATTCCGCCAAATTGAGAACTAATATGCCAAGTTGCATCATTGGTCACATTTAGATTATTCATGCAATCATGTTGTGCTTTGATTACAATTGCGATATTTTCGCTCTGGAGTAAGTGTTGAAGTACTACAAAAACCTGGCGGGTTAAACGTTCCTGTAATTGTGGGCGTGCTGCAAAAAAGTGGAGAATCTGATTCAGTTTTTTTAATCCCACAATGCAGTTTTGGGGTTGGTATGCAATGATGGCACTACCTTTAATCGCAACTAAATGGTGCTCGCAAGTGCTTTGAAAAATTATATTTTCCGCAATTAAGGGTTCTTGGTAGTTAAATGTATTTGCGGTAGTATTAAAGCTTGGGAAATTGTGATAATCTAGTCCGCTAAAGCGCTCTTGCAGTAGCATGGTCAAAATTCTGTGGGCGGTTTTTGACCCCTCTAAGAGTGTGTCGGCTACTCCAATTAGTGTCAGTAACTCGCAATATTTTTCTTTGATAATGCATAAATATTCTGGATTATCCCATTGTTCAATTTGGTTAAAATTGACCGGGTTTTCTAAATTCTGCTCCTTAAGTAGTTGGTGGATTTTAAGTCCTAATTGGTAGTCGTTTTTCAAGGTGAGCGGTTTCCTGTTTTAATGGGTTTATTTTTGCTGGTCAGCTAAATTGTGACCAGCTTTTTTTATTTAAGTTAGCCGATAATTAATTGCATTTCTTTACCGCAATTGACCAATCAGGTCCCGAGTAAACGTGGTATTTCGTGGAGAAATTAGCCATGTTTAACGCAATTGAAACATTCATTAAGCTATTGACATAAATCAAGGGCTTACCATCGGCAACATCGCCAAAGCTATTGACATACTGTGCTTTACCAGTATATTTTACCTGTTGAGCTTGTTTGATTTGCACACAGAGCACATCACCAGTTTTAACCTTAATTTGCTGTAATAAATCTGAATTAATATTACTCCAAACATTTCCGTATTGAATATCTAAAATTGGAATATTGCCAAGCAATTCATCATTCTTAACTTCAGGTTTTTGATAAGGAATGCTTTCAACTTGTTTGGGCAATTCGGGACCAACCTCGGCAAATGTAATTACGCCCGCTGCAAGACGTGCTCCGGTGTAAGCATAGACATCACGTCCGTGGAAAGTATATGAACCAGCTGATCCTTTTAGTCGATTAACGTTTTCATCAATTTCACGGACACTTTCGATACCGAATTTTTGTGCAACTAGACCTAATGAGCCATTATCTGGTGAGACGAAATATTGTCCTGTTTTAGTTTTGAGCACGACCGATTTGCGTGCAGTACCAACGCCAGGATCAACCACATTGACAAAAACTGTACCTTGAGGCCAGTACGCGGCAGTTTGGTATAAACGGTAAGAGGCTTCCCAGATGTTGTAAGCAGGAATTTCATGGGTTAAATCAAATATTCTCAGCTGATTATCAACATTAAACGAGACACCCTTCATTTCTGAGACTGCACCATCTTTAAGCCCAAAATCAGTTTGTAAGACAAGGGCGCTACTAGCAAATGCTTGGTTAGATAATCCGAGGATTAAGCAGGCATACAGACTACGAGTTAAAGTTTTCACGGTGAGTTCCTTTTATAAAATGAGCAGATGTTTGGCTAAATGAGCAATAATTAAAAACTAGACGCTAATTTAACATATTTTGTGCTGGATACGCGGTATAATTATGCTGCATAGATTAGGTGTTGAAGCTTAATTTGTAGTATTTGGAAACATTGGGTAAATTTACTCCTAAATTAATGAGACAAATATTGTGTGTAGAGGGCTATTACGGCGCATGAGTTGGATTAAGTATTAGTCAAATTCGCTAATTTATTTTATGAGGTTGGACGTTATGAAAATTTCGTGGTTACTCAGTATGTTATTAATTTCAACTGTGGTGAATTGTTATGCCGATACGCCTACTCAATATACCTCAAGTGGTTCAAGCAACAGTGGAATAAATACGCGTTATGCAACTAATCCGCAGATGAGCAATGTTAATGAATCGGCGGGTAACTTGTTTAAATTGGGCTTTACGCCTGGTTGGTACACGCATAAAAAAGATGTTACGAGTATCAAGTTGATTGCGGTTGGTTATGATATGGGGTTAAGTGTGTTGTTTAGTACAACAGGTTTAGAATGTCCAATTAATCAGTATTTGTTATTTAAAAAATCACTTCAAAAACCGAATGCCTATAATTACACAGTTGGTAATGGCTGTGTTGCGACGATTACAACTAATCCAGCTAAGAATAGTTTTGTCATGAGCGTGAATAGTCGCAGTAAGTGTTTTGAAGAATATACCTATCAAGAGTTTTGTAATGGTAATTTGAATATGAAATATATTGATGAGCAAGCCTCGCGTTACTTTATTAACGTGCCATTTTTGTTCGCCAAAGATCAAAATGATGATGATTACGATTATAATGATGATTGATTCTGCTTGGAATGAATTTAAAATTAAATCCCCTTAACTATTTTGGTTGAGGGTTTTTTATAGGTATGCCAGACATGATATCAATTTAAGTTGTGTAGGGTAGGCATTACATCGATTGGAAAATTAATAATTGCTGCATGCTACGGAGGGAGTGTGTACGGTGGGCATTGGAAGTCACGCCCGTAAGGGCGATCTTAGTTGATTATTGACAACCTAGCTATTTACTTTAATTGACATTTATATATTGCCTCATAATATCTGCTCGCACAATTACCGAATCATGACCTGAGCCCAACGTAATTTCATGCTCATGGAACTCTCGTGGCGAATACCAATTATTTATAGCTGGTTTCACGGTTTGATCTTCAAAAGTCAAAAAGCCTTTTGCGCGCCAAAATGGCAAGTGTAGCCGAGAAATAGAGGATGGCAAGGTTCGATAATGTACACGTCGTGAAGCTATGTCGGCTGGAATACCTGGTACTGGTGGTGCAAAAGTTAGCTGGATATAGTCATGTTTGCTCTCTTTGGGTACCAGTGCACCTAATTGAGACTTGGCAAAAGAAATAGCCAAATAATTAACCATCATTTCATCAATTTCGAGCCTAGTTTTATGTGGATAATGGCGAGTATAGCGCTCTTGATAAAACGCTCTTTGTTCGACAGGTATTTCACCTTTCCAACCCAAAGCCTTTAAGATTCGATAACTGGAAGCTTTTTGATAGTTGTTGTCGGTTAAATTTTGGGTATCACTAATGTAGTTCCGAATTGGCGCAGAGTAAATATCAACTAATGCTAATACGTCTTCAAAACTGGCAAGTTGACTTTCGCGAAATGGAATGATAAATTTTTCGTAACCTAAAATCTTTATAAGTCGGTTGAAATTGTTCAAATATTGCTCAATATTCTCACGAATCGACGCAGATGTCCCGGTTAAAAACCAGCCTGTAATATCTTCTTCGCGTAAATAAAATTTCAGACCAGCAGGGTAATATTCAGTGACCCTAGAATTTAAAGAAATTAAAGTCTTTAGGGCATAAATTTCAGCTAAATCAATTTGTTCATTAACAATTGTTTTATGCGGTCCCATTGGAACAACTATTGGAATAGGTTCACTATTGAGTATTTTTTTGTGAACAAGTTTTTTTATCGAATCCACACATGATATTGACGGGTAATTTCCAGATCTAAGTCTTTTTGAACCAATAAGTAATTGAGTAAGCGTATCCTCCAATTGATTTTCTATTTTAGCTGTATTACATGGAATATTAAATTCTTCATTTACTAGTTGATCCAGTGTAACATAAACTTTATCACTAACCACAGAGTCCACAAGCACTTCATCGTGTAACGACTTAATTTTAATTTTCATGAGTATTGCATCCTATAAAAGTTTTAAAGAAGCTGCAATAGATTGATTTTTTTGACTTTATAGCCATGCAACCTATTGCAACTCGACCTCAAACCAAATTTTCAGTTATTGTTCTGCAATAAATCATCTAGGTAATGCCTAGATAAAAAACTCTAATGGAAAATATTCAACTATATTAGTTGGTTAATTTAACACTAAATTAATTAAGTCTATATGGTTTATGATTTCTTGTACAATTATGTGAACAATTGCAACATCTTCAAAGGAGTAAGCCATCGAAAATACGATTAGTTCAGCGTTGGTTGAAATGCTCATACATAATATGCGTGGACATACAATATTGAAAGATGCTAAAAGTGGAAAGTGCTTGGATGTTAATTCTGCGCATTTAGACGTGTACGGAATGACAAAGTCAAATGATTTAATTGGCTCTACCGTATGGGATGTAAATCAATTTATGGATAAAATGTGGCTAGATAATGCGCTTCAGGTAGCTAAATTTGATGAAGAAGTATTATACACGGCTAAACCAGTAATTAAACCGCACCGTGTATGGTTAAACTCGCAAGGTATGGTGTGGGCACACCATATGGCAAAATATCCAGTAATCAATAATGATCAGTGCGTCATCGCGATACTGGGAACCTCAGAAGACTTGACCGCAACATTGGAATTAGGCAAATTATACCAACATTATCGCCACTTCTATCAAAATCGTAAACAGGCTATCTCAAAATTTCTGCAACATGTCGGCATATTAGATTATTTTGAAACTTTGCCGACACATGCTGAAACAATTGTATTAATCACCAAAAAAAGACTCATCCAAAATAAACTGGTTGCTCAACACCTGAAGATTACCGATGGAACTCTGGAGTCTCATATTCATAAAATAATCAATAAATTAAAACTTGATTGTTTCAATTTAAACAATATTCTGTTTGATATGAATATCATTTCCTAGCTTGAGCTATATCACTAAAACCATCCTTTGCAATCCAAATTTTAATTGGCTGAGTGTTTATTATATTTTTTTAGTATTGTCCAAATTATTGCATAGTTTTAGCGGTATGGTGCAATCACGTATTAATTCTATTTTTAAAACACAATACGTATCCAATAATTGATAATATTATAAATATAAGTGTGCTAATCATAAAATTATGGCTTGGCTGTAATGATAACCATGATACAGTCATTGTGCCAATGGCAGCAAAAGAGTATTGTATGCATGTTAATAAACCTAATGCATATGAGCCTTTTTCTAAAAAATGATTAGTTATAACTACCTGTACTGGTGGGTTAATTAGTGCAGTTGCTAATCTAAGAAAACAACTTCCAATTGTAATAAAGGCTAATATAGTAAATCTTTCTTGAGTACATAGCGCAGCCAATATTAATGCGGTACCAAATAATGAAGTATATATTCCGATTTTAATTATCTTCTGCGGAGATGTATTATTCGCATTTAGGTTGCTCATAATACGATTGCCAATTAGATAGAATAAAGCAATACCGATAAATATGTATGAGTAGTTAATATTTCCTATGTTGTATTGATTAATGTATAAATAGCTTGAAATGCTAATAAATGCATAAAAAGCAGCAAATGTCGCACCAACAATTAGAGCTAAGCTTAAAAAATAACGATCTTTAAGGATTAAATAATAACTTAAAAAGTGATTTTTAATACTGAATGACGCTCTAAATTCTAGCTGTTTATGATTCGTCTCTTTTATTGTGATTAGTGCCCAAATCAGTAAAGGCATTTCAAAAATTGCAATAACCCAAAAGCATGCTCTCCAATTTGAAAAGTGAATTATCCATGCTCCAACAGTTGGAGCTAGTATAGGAGATAAAACTAGCCCAATTACTAATAATCCTGTGGCATGAATTTGTGCTTTTTTCTCCATCGTGTCTTTTATTATTAACCTTAATATGATGTAAATAGCGGCACTTCCAAGAGCTTGAATTATTCTCATTAGAATCACAATAGATATTGAATTAGAAAGTGCAATGCAAATTGAAGCAACTATATGTAATACTAAGCAGATGAGTATAGTTGAACGTCTTCCATTCAAATCGCTAATAACGCCAATGAAGAGTACAAAAAAAGCTTGGCTATAATTGTATATAGATATTGTTAAATTAGTCACCAGCATTGTTTCATTAAATGTTGCTTCCATCTGTGGTAGGCCAGATAGGAATATATCAGTACACGCCTGAGTTGAAAATAAAAGCAACACCATTAACAATAAAGATGGTTTTCTGTTATCAGATATCACCATGTTATTCTCCAAATTAATGCTAAATACTCATAGTTTATTATATGTTAACAATATTTACCGTTTGTTTTGTTAAGTAATCAAGTGACTGCATTTCAAATAATCGACTATAAACTCGCTCAAATTGGAATTTTAAATCAAAACCTAAGTACAATGAATCAATTTGAACTTCAAAATTAACAACAAGTAATATTCCGCGGTCATAAAATTCATCAATTAGACTAATAAACCGTCTGCTTCTATCTCTGCAAAAAACAGCGGAATAATCATCTTTTGCTAAACCATCATCTAGTTGAGGAATGTTGCTAATCAATATCGTTTTAAACTGGTCAGCCAAAGCAATATAGTCCAATTGGCTGCGTGATTTTTCACATAATTCAGTAAATTCGAACCAAACTATATCATTGTATTGGGCATTAACTGCCAATTTACGATTATTAATGATTAGTTCACCAGCTACCGGTGGTGTATTACAACTTACTTCTAAATAAAATTGGCGTAGCCTCTGACTCGCAACTTGGCGTTCACCATAAAAAAACACCTCATTACTCTGTGTCTGTAACATACGGTAATCCAACTTATTGTCCAAACTACAAACGTGATTATGTTGCTTCAACAAAGTTATAACATCATAAAAGCGTTCTTGATGTAACTTATCCTTATATAAATCATCAGGGTGAATGTTTGTCGTTATTACTAATACAACACCATTGCGGTATAGTTCTTTTAATAAACTTCCGACAATAGAGGCATCAACTATATCGTCAATATACAACTCATCAAGACAAATCACATCATAACGCTGAGCAATGTCTGTCGCTAATTTTTGAATTCCATTGCTTACACCCTGTAATTTGAACAAATTTTCATGAATATTTTTCATGAAGTGTTGAAAATGTAATCTGGTTTTACGATTTATGTTTAGAGAGTCATAAAAATGATTCACTAGCATGGTTTTTCCACGCCCGACGGGTCCCCATATGTATATTCCATGGTTGTTTATTTTTTGGAATATGTTAAATAATTTTTTTTTATTAATCAAAAACGTAGATAAGATTTGCAGTTGATCCCAGACCTTACGTTGCTCATTATCAAGGTGAATTGTAGAATCTATAAATGCATGAATCGCCTTTAGGGACATTATATATCCTTTAATTGTTGTAACAGTATATCATTAGTAGGCATTTGCAGAACCGCATCCTTGTATACAACATTTAAAGCTTCTAATATATTTAT
>ERZ724506.34-NODE-34-length-53820-cov-9.388301_pt1 | contig 53820 bp, 47 predicted proteins | sample MGYA00376039_ERZ724506 | MGnify/ENA primary metagenome ERZ724506 (study PRJEB28724, sample SAMN07190887) | wastewater metagenome | isolation source: effluent of sewage treatment plant in Hong Hong | place: USA: Christiansburg, Virginia | collected 2016-03-01 ... | reverse complement strand
ACATCTATTCATAAAGATGCTATCTGGAAATTTAATAACGATAAAGAAATTTTGTATTGTATTTCCGATATGCAAACACGCATTAGATCTATTATTAATAATCATTGGGATATTATTAATAGTGTTATGGAATCAGATGCTAAGATTGTACAAACTAGCAGTATGATAAGTGCCGATCAAGGTTTAGCGATGTTAGACTTACACCGCAGCATTCCTATCTATAAAGACTATTTACATACTGTAGTAAGTGAAGAATCTAATTTCATTAAAGATGAAATTATTAAAATAGTAAGTGTAACAATGACAACCATGCCTCCAGTTTTTTTAAGGGAAGCATTAAGGTATATGTCTGACCAATATCTATTAGACGACGGTTTAGTAGAAAAGGTAATAGACGATGTTATTATACATGCCTTTACTAGTTTAAAAGATGATTTTACTGGGGCTATGAAACTACCGGATATGCCATTTATTATTCGTAAATTAAGAGGCATATATCAGTCATCTAAATCTACAGATCCAATTTTATTAGACTTACGTAAAAATATTGACAAGATGTTATTGCGTAAGTTAAAAGGTAGATCGCCTGCTACATTAGCAGCGGTTAGAGTAGGCTTAATGTTGTATTTGGTAATTAGAGCTTTAGCTAAGAAATCATACACAGGTTAAAAAAAAATATTGATACAAACATAATTACACACACTGCCTTTTTTAGGCAGTGTGTGTAATGACTATAGAGGGTATATATTGTCACATAAGTGACAATCTTCTATGCCAGCAATATCAAAAGGCATGTAAGCTCCCGCCCAGTTGTAAATGTCAGGTGCCCATTTACAAACTTTTTCAAAAGGTACTCCTGTACCTGTAGACAATCTACCACAGAACACATTTTGTGTTCCGCCTGCAGCAGATAGATAAAGCATACTTCCGCTGTTATAGATATCTAACAGTAAATTTTTAGCAGCTTTTTTAACTGCCATTTTCTGCATTTTGGTAATTGATTTGCGCATAATTAGTCTCCTGGACTATACGTAGGCTAATGGAATTATTAACTGCTACATTAAAGTAATGTATATCTGAAATGTAATGCATTGTAAATTATTATAGGTTTTGTATTATTACTTATTATGTGAAAGTGGCTGCTTTTGAGTGACTTTTGTTTTGCATGGTTTGATTCCTCTCGCTTTAGAGAGATAGAGCTTTCGCTCTATCTCTCTTTTTTAGTTTAACAAAAATCTATTTGCGAACCTCTTATACTACTTCTATAACTGCTATTATCCATGGAACCGGTAAAACGGTTTCTACTAGAGTATATGCCGTCTCCGTAATTATTTTGTTTAATATCACCAAAATTATTACCACGTATTTTGTCCATGTAATTATCTCCTAAATTACTAGAAGCTAATTTTCTACGTAAAGAATTTACTTCATCTATCTCACCTGAAAGTTTATCTAAAGATGTAGTATCTAAAGTATCGTCAGTAAGTTTAGTTTTTAAGAAAGTAATTTTATTACGATAATAAGTAATAGCATGTGGATCTTTAGATTTAGTAATTAACTCTGCTAATTCTGCAATTTCTATCTTTAATGCTTTTTGTTCTTCTAAAGCATAAAGTTGAACTGCATCTAGTTTATGAGAACCTTTGTATTTTACTCGTTCAATCATATCTCGATTGATTCCGTAATATTCTAAGTTCTTACCTTCCATTACTAACCAATGACACAGTAACCAAGCAATAACGTGGTCATCGTGACCTGACATACCGTGGTCAATCCTACCATTCTTTTCTACTAATCCAGTTAACTCGCCTACTAGCATTTTGTCTCTTACTAAAGCAGCAGTTTTTTCAGCAGCTGTAGTTAGTACAATTGAATACAACAAATTACGTCTAGGTCCATCTGTAATAAAACCAAACTTACCTTTACGCGTTTCGTAAAACTCTCTAGTACGTCTTGTAAGCTCTACTGACTGTAGTTCTTGATACTCCTTAACATTTACAGCATAATTATCTACTAACGTATTAAAGATACGTTTAAATGGATCTATGCCGTACTGTGGTAACATTAACCACAATGCATCAATAAATGTTTGAGCACTAGATTTACGTTCTGGTATTAATATAGCATTTTTATATTTAATCATGAAGTTAGTAACTGTATTAGCAAACTCTAATAAATTAGATTGATTGCATGTCATACATCCTACTACTGACAGATCAGATATATCAACTATAACCATACCGATAGCATCTCGACCGATAGCATCGGATGTATCCATACCTACAATAAATTTAGTAGTATCTTGTCTACGACGTATTTCTAGTTCATCAATATACCATCTAATTACATAACCTTCTCTAGTAATTTCAGAATATACTGGATCTATTTCGTGTTTACGTAATGCTTCGTTGATGGAGGTATGTAAAGGTGAACGCTGAGTACCTGCAGTCCATATATTTAAGAAGTCTCTATCTGCTTCTTCTCCTCTAGCATTGTTCTCACGCATTTTCTCATATAGCCATTTATCATCATAGCCTAACTGTCTATGTGAGAAAGTACCATTGATTAACATTTTCTTACCAACACAAATCTTATCTATTACTTTAAAGAAAGTAGCCCTATCTGCTAAATCGTAATAAGATTCTGACCACTGTGCTCCACCACTAATCATTTCATACATGTACCTACCGTCACGGTCATCTTTCTTACCGGCGGTAGTTGTAAAAATGTTACCATTAGGTAGACCATTAGCACGAGCTTCTTCACGAGCTGCACCACCTGACGCCAAAGCGGCTGGTAAAGTAACAGAAATGTAACTAATGAATGGACCTTCGTCTATGTGTGTAATAGGCGTGGTTAAACCGCGCCCTAGGTTGTTTGCAGAGCGTTCGTCTTTTTGTGCTACGTTTGTATTGTAAATGTTCTCTAGTGCCTTACAAGTAATCTCAGTAAGGTTATCGCTATCTACACCTTTTTGATGGAAGTTCAAATAAGGTGGTAACAAACTACGCATTTTCTTAAGACGAATAATGTTCTTTTCTCTAAGATCATTATCTTTAGTAATTAGGTTGATAATAGAGTTCTTCATAACGAAGAATAATAACCACAACATTATACAGTCTGTAGACACCGACTTACCGGTCTGCCTAGGTTGTATAAGTGCCATATCCATTCCATTTAGAAATGTCCACGTTAAGGCTATGTTACCTCTACTAGCTTTATATGGTATTTTACCATCACCTGCTGTAGGTGCTATTCGAACAACTTCTCTTAAGAAATACCATATGTTGGTTTTACATTCTATCGCAATCATTGCTTTTTGTTCGATAGTTAAATTATCGCTGTGAGGGTCTACTCCTTGTAATTCTGGTTGACTTAAAAACAATATAAAGTTTTTATTGTTAACTTTCATTGTTTTATAAAGACTTACTAATTTTAAAAAGCTAGTATTTTTAGTTTTATAGTCATATATCCCATTAGGATAATAATACCTATCTTTATCAAAAAGCATCATGATTTGTTTACTCGTTATTAAATGTATAGCTATTATCCCCTAGGGGATAATAGCTATAGTATTTATACTACAATTACAGGTAAGCCTGCACAACCTAACATTAGATCACCATTTACAGTACGCTTAATAAAACGTATTAGTAATAGTTCACCTTGTGCTAGATCGTTGGTTACATAATGATCTAAGTTCCAATCTTCTACACTATATTCGTAGAATCTATTTTTAAATACTAGTTCTATATGTGTAGGAGCAGGTGGTGTAATTTCTAACTGTGGGTTATACAACGGCTGAGCACGTAAATAAATATTGTTTAACCATTGTTCTTTAGTAGTAGCATTGCTACCTACATTAATAGTCCACAATGTACCAGTGTCGTGTAATTCTGCAAAGCCTACAGTACCATATAAAGGATTTTGTCCATAACTATAAGACATTGTCCACAGTGGTAAAGTACTAGAACTACCAGGTCTTTGTAACACTACATCAAAAGACTGATGATGAATGTAGTGATTGTAATCAGGATCTACATCATTTAAATCTAATGACACTGTAAGGGTTTGACTAACGCCGTATAACAAAGGATCGAATGCATTAGAACTAGCAGCCATAGTTACAAACGGAGTAATAAACTGAGCACGATCTCTGTCTAATGTGTATAGCCAATATTCCAATCTATAGCCACGCGTACTATCCAACCATTTGGGGAATACAAACAACTTAACGCTATAAGCACCAGTGGCAGGTACAGTTAAGAAATCATAACGTTGAGTTACAACTCCATTAGCAGATACAGTAGTACCAAATGTAGATTCTTCTGGAGATAATGTATACGTTAAGATAGCTGGTTGACGTTGACCTACAAAAGAATTCATAATGGAATTTAAGCCTAGTATTTTAAACTTAGTTCCATCAATAGGTCTTTCTATATCGTTGCCATCTGAATAATGTACTACACCCATCATGTTAGCAGAATCGATGGTAGCATTAACATGGTATTCGATTAAGCTAGGGTCTACGCTAGAATTGAAAGGAGTCTTAAGACTGATGCCTCTAATGTAAACACTAGAGTAACTACTGTTACGAATAAATCTAGTATTCATAACTACACATTGTCTAACGCCAACTTCAGCTCCAGTAGCACTATAAACCACTGCAGTTACTGTTTCACCATCATTTAAAATACGATTACAACTACCGACTTTAGGTACTTTAATAGTAACGTTATTTAAATTTACACTAGCAGCTAGTTCTAAAGGAATTTGGTCATTAACCAAATCTCCATTTTGATTGTAGTAAGCAGAAACTACAGTGCCGTTTACAGTAGCGTCATTACCTTTAAATAACCGTACATAACTAGCGTCAGAATTATAAGTATGCATACTAGTGTCAAATGCCAAAACATAAGGTACTACACTAGTATCTACATATACACGGAACGTTTCATTATCAGCACCGGTAGATAAAAATCTATCATTGGAGTTTACTGATTCGTTAGCTCTGTTATTCCATTCTATTAAAGTGCTGATGCCTGTAGTATAATCTACTGACACCACTTTCCAAATCATATTGCTAGGAATATCAAAAACTAAATCGTTAGGATTAGGTACCATCAAACCTACAGATGTACTGGTACCATTAAAGATTTCGTCTCTATTCCATTGACGCCATTCTCTATCTGGATTCTGCACTCTATTTTCAATAGCAGACATTTAATTACCTCATTGTGAAATTGCTATAAAGTGACTAATGTCTACTTTAGATTTAGTGTAGATTTCTACTACTCGTTTTAAAAAACGCCATTGGCCAAATGTTAGGTTAATAACATTTGTAGACATGTGAGGATGTATTACAATAAATTCTTTATCTAATAAACTACCATTCGTAACTTGAGAAGGATCTACAGTCAATAATGGTAAGTACCCAGTTAGGGCTGCTTCTATACTAGAATTAGAAGGCATTGTAGTGTACATATTAGAATCTATGTCGTTGTTTAAAATACCATTTATAATAGCACCTATAAAAGGACTATAAAGTTCGTATTTATCTAAACCAGCGCTAGTTTGTGCAGGGTCTGCATTTTGTGGTTTCTTTAAAGTCATGTAATTAGAAACACGTTTAAATGATTCGTTAGCTGATTTTCTATAATTATAGATATCTTGCGTAACATAATTAAATAAAGGTGGATCTAAATCCATAATGCAGTAAGGCGTACCATTTAAACTATCAAATACAGTAGGTGCTAAATTACTTTCTGCTACCACTACATCTTCTTGTAAATATGTTTTACCATTAGCTACAAACTTTAAATTACGATTAGCTAATAAATCATATTCACTATTTCTAGATAGTTGACCGTATTTAATCCAACCTACATCGGCTTTATTACGATATACACAATCTTCATCACAAAAGCCTAAGCCTCTATATTGAATAATATTAGTATCGCCTATATTACCGTTTATGTGTCTTTTAGAAATAATAGTTACTTGTGGATAGTTAACAATATAATCTATACCTTCCACTAAAGCATTGCCGTTACTCCATACTTCTAAAGATCCCAAAGGAGGAAATTTTACAGTAAAAGGATTACCATTAAAATAACTAGTAGGATTAACACTAAACTGTAAGTACCCTTCTACTGTATCTAAAGTAATTGCATTATTTAGCAAATTAGCATCGGTTATTACCAAACACAAAAATACACTAGTAGAAACATTCCATTCGATGGTAAAAGTATTGTTGTCACCTAATACTTTAGTATAGTCATTACTACCTGTAACGTCATCCCAATCGAATGTAGGGCCGTCCTGTGTTATTAGGCACTTATAACATCTAATGTTATAATCTCCATTATAAACAACAGGTGACCCTATAGGCGTAGGCCAACATGTATATTTAGTAGCACTATTTTCTACTGGAATTACTTCTACAAATTTAGCAGTAGCTAAACTATACAAAGGTAGTGTAGATTCTTCATCTACAGTAGTGTAAGGGATAGGACCAGACTGCGTAGGTGTTAACAATTTACCATTAGTATCATAGCCCCAAACCTTAACACTTTTAGACATATCTCTAGCTGTGTAAGGAATAGGAAAACTACCGCTAGCAGTTTTATTAGTTACCTTACCTACTAACGTACTAACAGTTTTATAACCGTATGAATTTTCTGCTAATAAAGGACTTACTTCCCATGATCTACTACGCATAGTTTTGCAGTAATCAGAAGCTTCTAATGTACTAGCTCTCCATTCTGGAATATTAGCATTTACACCTAATAATGCATTAGTAATATCAGTATGTGTAGGTAACGTATAAAGATATTTAATATTGTTAGCTTCATCAATTAGATTACGCTCATAACCACTATGACGTATGTATAGTCTAATATTTAAATCACTATAGTTGCTTAAGAAACTATTATTAGTTTGATAAGCTTCTATGTATTGTACAGGTAATGCCCATGCCTTATGTGTTACCATACGCATTGCGTCTACTGCATTTTTGTGATAAAAAACTCCAGTTTCTACATTGTTTACAGTTTTATAAATATAAACATCTATATCATCGTAAAAGTCAATATTAGAACCATTATAATTGGGAGCTAACAAATATTTATTCTTAGTATCTAAAGTAGATACAAAAGAATCTAAAGTATCTACTTTAAAATCTACAACATTTTTAATAGTAGTATCATGTACTATTTCTACTACATCGCCGATATGAATAGTAGAGCTATTAAATGTAGTCGTATATCTACCATTGATAAAACCATAAGTTTTACCATTTACATTAAGTTTATCAACTACTCTAGTAATGATATTATCTCTATCGGCACTAGATCTAATGTGATTACCGTAAACATAAATATAATTGTAAGCATTAGAATCTTTTCTAATGCTACCGAAATATGCATTGGTATAAAATCTAATGTAAATATCTTTAGTAGATAATAAATTAATAGTCAATTGTTCTTTTACAGCAATAATAACATTCTTATTGCGTGTGATTAATATCCATGTTTCAAATCTAGGATATTGGATACCATCTACTGTATAAATGTCTACTAATAGATTGTAGTCTCTGCACAAGCGACTAATAGGTATCCATGTATTTCTTACTTCTATTAAGTTTATCAAATCTGGATCTATTTGTCCGATTTGATAAACGTAGAATCTATCTGTAATGTTGGGTAAATGTATATCTTCAAAGTTAACTTTAATAGATCTATAAGTACCCATAGATTTGGTTAGTCTAGCTGGCCGAAAAGCACTTTGTCTATCTTGTTCAGGAGAACACCAAACATTAGCTAAAGCGTGTTGTACTAGATAATTAGACATTGTATACGCCTATGTAATAAAATTAGAAATTAGCATATTCCAGTGCTGGCAAATTACTTAATGATTTTAAAAAGTTTTTACCTGCATCTTGTTTATTGTAGAATTCTACTAACTTACTAATAGCGGAACTCATATATCCGCGTGAATTTAATGAACGCTCCATAATAGCAATCCATGTAATAGGATGTTCGATAGCTACAGTAACAATTTCGCTGCTGTTATTGCCATACCATCCATAGCTTAACATAGATACTAATAAACCTTTATTAAGTTTTTCGAATCTAATGGAACCACCGTTATTTTTTAAATTTTCTACTAGATCATCTAAAGTAACCATAGGTTCTAAATCATTAGTAACTTTTAACACTTCACTAATAGTAATGGCAGTTACTCTAGATACCCAATTGGCTAAATTATTTTTATCAGATTCATCCATCCGAATAATTTCTTTACTATCCATAAACAAGCCGTAATAAAATACTGCCGCTATAATGGTAGTGCGCATTTGAGCTTCTGGTTCTAAAGATAAACGTTGGGCAATGGCGCGACCTATCCAATTACTATAAACAGTAGCTGGTAAATAATTAATTTTACGTAAATCTACAATATGTCCATCATTAGCATATTGTTGCAATATAGCTCTTAGATAATGAAATTTAAATTCATCCATAGAACTATGATTAATTTTCATACTACCGTCTGTATAGAGTGTAGTATAGCCTCTAACATCTATTGCAATATTAGAACCATCGTAAGTTAAAGGATGACTAAAAGGTGGTATTTCTTTAGCTAATGCAGTAACAGCTACAATGCCAGGTTTCAGTGGATAAGGATCAAAATTTACAATTTCACCTAAAGCACTAGACTTTTTAATTTCTAAAATAATTTTATCTGTTCTGTAATGTTTGCAGATTGCTGCATCATAAGCGCTTATTGCCATTTGTATGTGCTCTAAAATTTATGTAAAAGTATAGTAAATATATTTGTAGACTAATGTATTTTTATATCTTTTATATGACCAGAGTTTCAACCTTTATAAAGAAGGGTGTTTAAGACATATCCAGTTTGTCGGTCAAGCGAACTTTTCTTGCAAGAAGTCGGCAGCCGAAAAATGTTGTATCTTTTATGGAACAATATAAAAGTCCGATGTACATCGTCTAAATAGACATAAAATTTACCTAAGCGGAGCTTCGTTTATGTTAGCATATACCAACGCTTCTCCAAAAGCTGTTTTGTTAGGTGCAAGAGATCTGAGTCGTCGTACTCTCACTATTCCACGTGAGTCTATTCCTACTCATTTACCTTTGATCTATACATTTGCTGCAACCGGTCCTGTGAACGATCCACAGTTAGTAAACGGTGATGCAGCATTCAGAACATTTGGCGAAAAAACTTTTGACAAGCGTAGTAAATTCTTTACGCACCAAACATTGCTTTATGAAGCAATTATGGGCCAGGGCAACTCTGTAATGTTGCAACGTGTATTACCAGATGATGCTCCACCTCCAGCAGGTTTTGCATTGTGCTTAGATCTTTTAGCAGAAGACGTAGTGCGTTATCAACGCAATACTGATGGTACAATTTTGCGCGACGGCGCTGGTGTACCGCTACCAGTTTTGAATGCTGGCTCTCCTGTTAAAGTTCCTGGATACACAGGTAAGTTTTTCTTACGTGCTATCCCACAAGCTAATAGCGATGGCGTTATTATTACCCAAACAATGCGTGATGATTATGCGGCTGGTAATACTTCCGTTAATATTAAAGCAGTTAAAAACGTTTACGGCGATCTTAACCCCTATCAAGGTACTCGCTCTAACGTAGCTGCTGGTACCACGTCTACCGTTTATCCAATTATGGAAGTAGCTGACAATTTTGAAGGCGAACTGGGTAACTTTAAAGGTATGCGTTTTTGGGCTAAAACTACTAAGACTGAAGGTGGTGTAGATACTTCAGTAGTAGACTTTAACCAAGCTATGATTTATGGTATTCAACTTGTACAGAAATCTGCAGCTAATACTAGTCCTTATGTATTAGAAACTAAAGATGGCGCACAAAGTATTGAATTTGCATTTAAAGATGGCGCTTATAATCCTAAGTCTGAAGTAGATTTGTACGTAGGTGAGAAAATCACTGAAGCATACGAAGAACTGAATGACCCAGGCGCTGTACCACTTTATGCCCCATTCGGTAACGTACACATTTACCATAACAACATTGGTACTGTGAGTGGATTGATTCAAGCACGTGAACGTGTAGAGAACAGTGCATTCCCATCTAGTGCTGATAGTAAGTATTTGGTAAACTTTGCATCTGCAGTAGATGTAGAAGGTTCTGAGTACTATACTTACCAAGTATTGGGTCCATCTAATGGTGGTATTTTACTAAATGAAACTGCTACTCATTATGCAATGAATGGTGGTGACGGTACTTGTACTAATGTTACTTTCGATACATTAGTAGGACAAGAACTGGCTAACTTTGGTAATCGTACATCAGCACCTTTGTTGTCCATACCTCGCTACCCAATTTCTGCTATTTGGGATTCTGGTTTTAGCTTAGATACCAAGCGTAAAATGTTTGTACCTATGGGTCGTCGTAAAGACATTACTGTTGTAGTTTCTACTCAAGTGTTCGGAGACGAACCAAACACAATTGAAGAAGAAAGTTCATTAGCTACAGCATTGTCTACGGCTGCTCGCTTGTATCCAGAATCAGAAGCTTACGGTACACCTGTTGTACGTGCTGCTGTGGTAGGCCACTGTGGTAAATCTTTAACTAGTACATTTAAAGGTTACATTCCTTTGACTGTAGACTTAGCTGGTAAATTTGCTAAGTATATGGGCTCAGGTGACAAAAATTGGGATGGTCAAAATACACCTGACGATACCAATAAAATTGTAACTGATTTCCGTAATGTTAATAACCCATGGAAGCCTGATGCTACTTATACTAAAGATTGGACCAATGGCTTAATTTCAGTACAGTACTTCGACAGACAACGTCTGTTCTATCCTGGTTTACAAACTGCATATCCTGATGATACTTCTGTTTTCAATAGCCTAATTACTGCTTTCATTTTAGGTGATTTGGAAAAAGTATGTTTTGAAAGTTGGGCAGAAATGTCTGGTACTTCTAAACTTACTCCAGAACAATTTATTGATCGTCACGATGCTAACTTTACCCGTAAAGTTAATGAGCGTGGTTCTTACGATGGCCGTGTGGTTATTCGTCCGCAAACAGTTATTACTGCTATGGACGCTAACAATGGTTTTAGCTGGACTACTAATGTTAAAATGTATGCTAATAACGGCATGACTGTTGGTGTTTACACCATTAGCGGTTATCGTCGTAGCGACTTAGCAGCTTAATTAAGGAGTATGAATAATGGCCAATCAACGCTTATCAGATACCATTCTTAATACTAGTAAAGGCTTTGCTAAGAACGCTACCTCGCCTATGGTTAACCTAGCACACGGTGGTCAGTTCGGTGCAATGACTAATCCTGGCACATACATGAACAACGGACAATACGTTCGTACTAATGTTATTGCTAGATTGATTCAAGCGCCTCGCGGTTTTCAGAATTTGGATAATCCTGATATCTGGATTGAAAACCTACGTGCATTCGTAGAAACCCATTCACGAACCATTGATGGTTTGCAATGGGGTTTAACTGTTGACAGCGCCGAACAAGCTTTTGGTGCTTCTAGTGAAATGCAATCTACACCGACTAAGGTTACTCGTGCTAAATCAGACGTATCTCATACAGCTGATGAAAAATACGGTATGCCTATTTGGCATTTGCATGACGGTTGGATTCGTAATTTGATTCAAGACCCTGAAACCATGTTTCCTGCCATTGTTGCTAATGGTCGTGATAACATGCCTACAGACTTGTTACCAGATTTCTACTCTATGTCTGTTTTGTATTTTGAACCAGATCCTACCTTTCAGTTCCCAATGAAATCGTGGTTGATGACTAACATGTATCCTAAAGAACTTCCATCAGCGGAAGGTCGTAAAGACATGACATCGGCTTACGAACCATTTGAAATTGCTATTCCATATACCGGCATTCAAACTGTAGGTAAAGGCGTTGCTTCATTAGCGCAACAATTTATGGATAGCTTTAACCGTGGTGGTATGAATACTTCTTTACGTCCAGCTTTCCTTACTGGTTTAGACTCAGACGTTAAAGCAGTAGGTGCAGGTTATGCTGAAGATCTAGCTGACGCTGCCAAAATTGCTATTCGTGGTTAATGGTAACTAGTTATAAATCTACTACTAGTGGCTAATGCCACTAGTAGTATTTTTTATGACATTAATATTTATTTTGGAGTTACAAAAAGCTATGGCTATATATATGGCACCTAAGTTGTATAAGTTCACCGGTGGAACTAAAGAAAAAATTGTTTTATTGCCGTATATGAACAATACACAAATTACTATTGGCGGCAGAGCATCAGGGTTGGTGAAATTGCGTGTTCGTCCTTTCTTAGCACTAGAAATAGAAACTGCTGATGAAGACGGTTACTATACTGATGAAGCTTTATTTGAATATATGGCTGACGCCGATATTAATTTAGGTACTATCGGTGGTAAGCGCACCTACACTATCCCATCTACTCATCTTACTAATCTAATGATTGACGATGTTGGTAATACTGGAGATTTCTGGGTAAGTGTTTGGCAATTTACACAAGAAAAATAAATATCTTTTATTAGTTTATACACTGTCTCCCTTTTGGGGAGACAGTGTATAAACATTATTTAGTAGAATAAAGTTCTTTTACTTGAGATGTTAGCGACGAAGATTGCAAAGCCATTAAATACACTAGCCACAGATTATTTTGAAGGAACGCAACATATTCTGTTTCTGTATCTACGTCAGCAAATGCAGAATATAAACCATCTTGACTGTCATTAAATAACATTACAGTACTTTCCACTATTTGCTGGATGTATTGTGTAACTTCAGTATACGTTACACTAGTAGCCCATTGAATAGTAGAACTAAATAAGATCGACTCTAGTACATCTTGATGTTGTAAAACTAATGTTTTTCTTTTAGCAATAGACTCTATAGATATTTCTTTTAGTCTTACTACGTCTGTGTAAGCAAATAAATTAAATTCATTTAGACTATCTACGAAATATAAAAGCGCTGCTTGAGCACCTTCGTTAGAAAGTTGAGTCAATTTATTAATTAACACTTCGGCACTATGGTCGATAATATTTTGCGTATTGTTAATACAAATATTAGCTGAATAACTTTCTTGCGACATTTATATTTTCCTCAGGTGTATTGCCAAATACTGGGTTGGCAGTAATATTTAAAATATCATTTATTCCATTGGAAACATTAACTATATGTTTCCAAACCATTTGACATTTATCTTCTAGTAGCATAGTAATGTCTTCTAACACAGGCTCTATATATTCAGAAGCCTTGGACGAGTCATCCAAAGCCAAAGCACACCCTATTTTTAATTTGTAGACACATACTTTAAATTTAGCTATATTGTAATCTAAATTACTGTGATTTAACTTACTAGATTCTTCTAGTAAAACAATTGCTGAATTTAAATTACTTACAACATCATCGGCAATACGTAATAGCTCAAAACCAAAAGATCTTTTTGTCATGGTTTACTCCAAAAAAATATTAATAACAGCCTATCGATAGGCTGTTATTAATAGACAAATGTTTAAATACTTTTGCGATAAATAGCCATTAGTTTATCTGATAGATCTTTATCGAAAGTTGTTGCGTATTGTTTAAATTCGCTAGGTGTGCCATTGTTAGCGGTGTTAATAATAGCACTAATTTTACCAGCAACATTAAATTTGCCGTATAAATAACAAGTTACAGCACCGTTATAGATATTACTAATGTCAGCAACTTTAGTTTTTGACATTTTAGATTTTGGCAATGCTTTTTGTGTTTTGTCAGGTAATGTGCCAGGATTACGTTTATATTTTTTAACAAATGTTTTTAGTAATTCTTCTTTACCTTCAGTATGAGAACTAGCTATGTTAATAAAGTCATAATCAACACCCGCTAAGTCTTTATATTCTTTGTTTAAATATTCTACAGCTAAAATAGTATATTCATTTAAACACTCGTGACAGAAACTAAAGGTAACTACTTTAGATAAAGTTTTTACCGACGGATGCACTAACTTTTCATCACGAACCATATCGACATAAGCACAAATTTGGTTGAAAATATTATTAGGAGTGCCTAGAAAATCCAATGCATGGTCAACAGTAAAACTTTCTAATAAAGTTTTAAAATGTACATCTTTTACATTATCTGGTAAAGCTAGAAAGCCCGTAGTAACAGAATAACTTACTGGCGGAAAAGTTACAGGGATTGTGTTTGCTTGCATAATTGTAGTTTCCTTATTAAAGGTTGGGTGTTTGTGCTGATTAGGTTTATATAGTGCTTTTACTAAACCGATTTCACTAGCAATTGTGTCAGTAAAATCTTTATCTTTGTGATTTGTTAACGGATCAATTAAGGTTAAATAATCCATTGCTGTAAAATTCATATAGTAATCATCAGACGATTGAGGACGAGTTTTTAATTGCTTTACTATAAAACTTCTTTCATTGTAAGGAAGTGGAGTTTGTGGCGTCCGCAAGGCCCGATAGTCTTTTAATCCATACATATACAAATCATTATGTATTTGTTCGCGGTTTTTAAACTGTATATCCATTAAACTATTTTTATCATAGCCAATAGATAATAATTTTGATCCTGAAATTGCATTGCTTATAGACGAACGTGGACTTAAAGACTGATATATGCGTTTACCATCTATGTGAAGATTTTTTATTTTACTTTTTAATAATTCCTCTTTACATAAATTATTAGCATCTATTACTACTTTAAAGTTTTTACTAGGTACATTAAAATAATAATCAACATTAGTATTTATATTAACACTAAAAGTACCTTTATTCGAAATAAAAGTAGCTAACTGTACTAAGCATATTCTAAACATATTGTCATTTTCGTCGATTACGCTAACTGTATATGTGTAGTTATCACTCCACGGATCGCCCCATTTAGTTTCTAAATCAAAAACGATACTTAGACTTTTACCAAACCCTTCTACCATAATAGCGCGACAGTTTAATATGTCTTTAAATATTTGTCTATGTACTTCGATTATTTCTTTGGGTAAAGTTAGTGTAAAGCTTTTCATTATTTCTCCTGGATTTTTAAATATATCTTTAAATAAACTGGTTGCAATTCACTTAAAGATATACATAGGTTTTAAATATCCGAATCTAAAACCTATTTAATTATAATTTGTAACATTTGCAATACCTTTACTTAATAGTAAATTTAGTATTCTTTTAACTCATTGTATTCTTCGTACACTAACTCACTATCAGCACTTTCTCTGTATATAACTATTTCATGATGTGTATTAGGGTCTTTAGTAACAAATGGTTTGCCTGGTTCTATATCAGGACTAACGCGATCATTTAACCATCTTTCTCTAGCAGCCCATGCTTCTTGATCTGTACATTCGCGAGTACGCATGTGATATGGTAATGCTAATTCTGCATCTGTACGTTTTTTAGTATTTATAGTGCTACCAGTTCCATCGTCTACCCAAACTTCGCCATAATAATCATCGTCATTAGTAGATTCATCTTTACCTGGCCCTTCACTATAATACCATTTCGAAGCTCTATCGTAATATGCTAAAGCTTCTGCAATTTCGCTATTGCTAGCGTTCATATATCTTACCTCTTAACTATAGATTTAAAATTAACGACATAAATTATTAATACTCCACTGCATGTGCAGTGGAGTATTAAGGTTTTTACATCTATTCTTTTAGCTTTTGATAAGTGGTGCTATAACCACTATTACTAATAAAGTCATTTACAACGTATTTAAACATATGTTTCTACGGTATAACGTATTACAGTAAAAACTATAATGTTGTTATATGTGAAACTAGGGAGTGATATATTTAATTAGGCTGTTAAGATTATTAGTTAATTAGAAGCAATAAAATAAAGATTTCAGATAACAAATAAGGATACGTAAGTCTTTAATTATTTTATTGCTGCAATAGGGATTCTTTAATATAAGATTTCAAATAAATACTCGGAGAGGGAGGTCGTAAAGACAATAGACGCAGTTAATATATTAAAGAATCGTAAGTTATATTTAATTTAGCACCTATAGAGATTTCAGATAAATGTAATCAACAGGAGTGCAACCAAGCCATATGGAAACTTTTTTTAACTATAAGTGCCAAGTTAAATATAACTATAGAATTAAATAACAGACAGGACAACCGCAAGTCTGTTATTTAATAATTTTTAGTTTTACTTTAGCTAGTTGAATTAGTTATTCAACATTTGTGCAGCTAAATTACCTAAAGATGTAACTACACTGCGCATTTGTGACGCAGAGTTTTTAGTACCACCAACAATTACTTTACTAACGCCATTACCGTATACAGTACGTTCTTCACCACTAGATGGGTTACGTACAACTTTACTACGGTTATGTGCGTGTACAAAAGTATCATTGAAAGCTTTAATTTTGGTAGTGACTTGTTTTAAATCTTTGTGCTCAGCCATTACGCCAATAGAAGATTCACCTGCCACTGCGCGAGTAGCAACAGCGAAATCGCTATTGTGCTTTTGTACCTTTTTAACTAGATCTGGAGTAACGCCTTCTGGTAAAGTTTTTTCGTACAAGTCGGATTCAAAGCCTACTTTTGTACCATCAATTTTAACAGCTTTGCGAGCTACTTCAGCAATTACTAATTGGTTTGGTGTAAAACCAATAGTAGAGATATCTAATTGTTTTGACATTTATTTAATTCCTGTTTTATTAGCTAATAATACAAGTTTAATTACTACTTGCAAAATAATAATGTAGATCTATAAATATTTAGAAAGTGCTGTATTTTACCACTTTAAATACGATGGCATTATTTGTCTGTCTAGTAAACCTACCGACTGCAATGATGCTACATAATCTTCTTTGGTAATATTTTTTATTACAGCATTATCGCTAAGACTATATGTTCTGTAATCTACATTTTCTTGATAGTACCCCCAGTTAGGGAGTTTATTAGCTTTAATGTAATAATGTCCCGCAGCTAATGGAGGCATACCTACAGTCCAACTTACGTTGTGTCCTGCTTTTACTTCTAATACAAATTCTAGATTATCTTCTATTACAGTTTTACCACTAACTAATGTAGGGTGAGATTGCACACCAATTATAGTTAACTTACCTATAATCTCAGGTACGTACTCAGTACTGTTAGCGTGAGCAATAATCCATCTCTCGCCTGTAATTTCTACTGGTGGTAATAATTTATTACTGGGCTTTACAACTACTGCTGGTTTAAAGGCATAAATGGTGTATTCACATTTAAAACCTTCTTCAGTATTGTAGAAGTCTTGCACAACACCGTTGTAACCTATCACACAGCCTGTTAGAGACGAAGCTGTACAAATTCTAGGGATACGTAAGTCTTCTCCTTCACCAGCGCGTTTAGGCACTATAGGAGTGAATACAGGTATGTTAGGATTATTAGAAATATGTAATAACTTATCTAGGCCAGATTCTGCAATGGGTTTTAATACTAATTCTTTTACAATGTCAGGGGCATAAATTTTAATAGCTACTAAAGCGTCTTCTACAATAGACATTTTATTTTTACCTTAAATAAATAATGAATAGGGCCATAGAAGCCCTATTCATTATAATGTTTTATTTCCAATCTAAAGTACGAATCTGAGTTTTAGGAGACTGTTTCCAACCTAGCTCGTCGAGGATGCCTTCTACGCTTACTGTAGACTCCATAGCGACGCCATCGTTGTTAGGGTATACTAAGCCACTCAAATATTCTTTAGTGATTACAAACGGCTCTATAAGAGATTCTAACGCGGGTGAGAACCACTTCTTAGCTGTAGCAATGCCAGGCTCAATTACTAAATCGAATGTAACAATAGTTTGTAATGTTTTTACTAGTACATTACCTTGTTGTACATCTTCGGTAAGTGATCTAATACTAAAGCAAACATTTTGACAATTGTTTTCTAAAGCATCTTGCATTAATTTAGCATGTGGACCATGTGGTTTAACTTTACCAATAATAGCTAGTACTGGTTGACCGTCTTCACCTTTTACAGATTCATTATCTAATCTAACTTCTTTAATGTGTGCGCAGACATTTTTATAGTCTATTTTTAATACTCGCATTAACCAATCACGAGCAGTCATCAAAGAGGTTTTTTCTGGATGTGTTAGCTCAGCATATAGATTACCATCTTTAACGCGTCTCATGAAAATAGACGATTCTTTAAAAAGATGTTCGGCTCCCGCTAGCTGATAATACGCACCGCCAGAATTAAAAGTATTTAAGCCACCTAATACTAAGGTATAGTAACCATCAGCATCCGGCGTTATCTTACCTACTTTATTGGTACCGCGCAAAGCGGTACTAGAAAATACTACATGACTCATTTTGTAAGATCCTTACTGTCTGAGTAAATCTTCTATATCTTCATTACGCTCACTAGGGTTAATGAGTGCCGATACTAGACCTTGATCAAAATAACTACCGTTTAATTTAGCCGTAGTATTAGTAGCGTTATAAGCCACACTATCGTAAGGAATAAATCTAGGGGGATTAGTAAATACTTCATCTAAAGATTTTAATTTGTGTCTGTACAAAGTGGCTAAGTTTTTGGGGTCTCTAGCAATTGTACTAACAACCATCTTAAATGCAGCAATGTTATCACCTACACGCATTCCATTAAAATATTCTGAAAATTGAAATAACTTTCCTAAGTCTAAATAAGTAAAGTACCAAGGTACTTTACCACCAGAAATAAATATGTCATATACGTCGTACGGAATGCCGGAGTTTTTCTCTACGTCATTAGAATCAGTAAAGATAGCTCCAGGTTCAAAGTAAAACTCGTAATAGTCATCGCCTTCTATTTTGATCTTAGAAAAGCTTGTGGGCTTAATCCGCAACATAGCTGGTGCAAAACTAATACCGTAACTATTACCTACCACAATGCCAAAAATACCCAGTATGCGTATTTCATTAGATATAATAACCAAATCTTTGGCTTGATAGCTAACTGGTATATATACACGACATTCTTGTTTAACCATTGTGGTATTATTTTGACGTACTAATGCTTTATGTACATTAGTAGCGTTACGTTCTAGTTTTGTAATATCCATTATGTTAACCTAATTTTTTTACTAATACAAACTGCATTACCCAATTGGTAGCGTAATCTAATAAAGCTAATGATGCAACTTCTGACATTGGCTTATTAGGGAATTTAACACTTAAATGATCCATACTGCACAAAATAGTTTTTGCATCTGTATGTGCAAAAAACACATCGCAAACTGTATTACGAATCAACACATAAGTATCACTAAATGAATGAACATTTAGACCACTAAAAATTACACTGTATTTAGCACGCATTTGGTCTTTAGTAGGACCGTCAGCTTTATCACCTAGTTCTTCGATATATTCACGAATAGTGCGATCGTAGGCATTTACTAAAACAGTTTCTTTACGTTGTGATAAAACTTCACCACGCATAGTAATGTAATATTCATAAGTAGCGTTTAGTGTTTCTACATTAGCAATTAAATAATCGTAGTTAAACGATTTACCTTCAATAACAGCACCCATTAATAATTCTGGAGTACCGCCATTAGATAGGAAATCATTATAAGTAACGCTATCTACATGAATTGCTACAGTAGTAGCACTTTGCACAGTAGCAGAATTTACATACGGTGTATTTAATACCAAACGTTTCTGAGCACGTTCATCAACTTTAATCTTAGCGTAATTGCGGATGCAGTTAGCGCCTTGCTGTGCAATGCTAGCTACTAAAGCTTCATATTCTGAAAGCTCGTAGTTAATACCAGAAGGAGTATTTAGCATAAAGTTACGAGCAATTAAAAATACTAATAGAGCTGCATCTTTATTACCTAAATAAGCATTAAATACTTTATCGTAAGTATAGTCACTAGAAGGTTGATAAAAATAGTTAGTGTAAAGATTTAACAATCCACTAGGATCTTTATTAACGATTTCTGTTACTAGAGTATCAATATCGCTATGACCTGTCACTAGTAAAGATCGAATATCTTCTACATTTTCTAGTTTAGGACCTAGAGCTGCAGGCGCATAAAACACACTAAGTGATGTTTCAGCATATGGCTCTACTAGTTGATCCAATACAGGGTGTTGATAAACTTCACCATCGGTAATCGGTACAATAGCTAGGTTAGCAATAAATTCAGTACCGGTACTAGCAGCGATATCATCAAAACGTGCTTTAATAGTTTTGATGAGCGGTACTACTGTATTTTTAGCTAGGTCTTTATTGGACTGGATAACTTTTACTACAGCTTCACTAATTTCAGCTTTAACTAAATCGTGTTCGGATTTGCCGTCATTACCTTTTACTGTAGAAAGTGAATTTACTATACTAGGTGAAAAGGCACCTTTATCTAAAGTGCCGTTTGCAATAAATTCACTGTTTAAACAACTATCTACTAATTGGGCCAAAGGCGACCCAGCTAGTGTAGTTAAAGTTAAATTACTTTTTAAAAGTTCGTCTGTGAGACTAATCGCTTCACTTGCTGTGTTGATACTTAACATGTGTTAGATGCCTCCGATACTTTTACGAACTTGTGTTTGTACTTTAGCAGCTACAAGACTATTTTGTAAACTTTCGTTAGCAGTAGAACCGGCTAATTTAGCCTCTAGACCGCTAGCGTCTATTTTACGCATGACGGTACAGACTAGGTCGACTACACAAGCCGCCACTACTGTACCTTCATTAATTTCACGATTGGACATTGGAATTATTCCCCAAAATAAAGTTTAGCGGCATTCTTACCAATTACTTCTAACAACATGTTAGTAGTGCCTATAATTTCTGGTGATAAAACGATACGGTTAGAAATAGATTGATATCCAAAGATGCCATCAATGTTAATCCCTGATTCGGTTTTATTAGCGCCAACTAATACATCGCCTATTACGGATTTCATTTGATTAGCATAAACACATTTATCGCCTACGCCTGCAGCTACAAATGCTGTAATATAAATGTTAATTACGATTTGGTTTTTGCCTAAAGGCTTACCTTCAATCCTATAATTCTCATCTACTCTTCCAGATACCACAGTAGTCCCTAATGCCTTCTGTACTTTAGATAATTGTCTATCGTAAGTAATTGCGATAGATTCTAAAGACTCAGACATTTCTTCTATTTCACCATTGTAGAAGACCTCAATGTGTTCTACTTTACCAGAACTTTTAGCACGCGGTGAAGCGCTAGAAAGTTGACTCAAAGTAGACAAAGTTTCTTCATCAAAAAGATCATTGTCTGCTGTAATAGAGTCCTCCATTATGCATAAAATACTTTCTGCTGTTAATTCATCACCTACTTCTACTAGATCATTTACAGTAACATTAAAATCTATAACTAAAGATCTAACAGATGTCATTTTAGTACGCAAAGATTCTGCTGCTTTTTCTGATATAGCAGATGAGTCTTCAAACGTATCTGTGGTATCCATAATAGCTACATTCATTAACAAACCATTCTTCCACAATAAGTTTTGTGGGTTTAAATAGTTAATTTCAAAGAAGTCACTATTGTAGGATATTACGTCACCTACTTTAAATTTTTGACCTACAGATAAATTAGTAACTACCGTGTGCGGTATAATACCACCTTGGTGTTTACCGAATCTTCTGCCTATTTCATAATACTTTTTAGTACCGTCTTTATAAAGTACAGCGATGACTTTATTAGACAGGGCTACTACTTCACCATCTTGTTGTGCTACTACGGCGAATAGATCTGTTACTCTATTTGCAATTACTTGCTCATAGCCGGTAATTAAAGGCATGGAACTGCCGCCTTCTACTGCAATGCCGTGTTGTTGCTGTATCGATACAAAGTTGCTAATGTCCACTGAGGTCGTTACTCTCAGCCGGTACGATATCATACCCGCTATATTTCTCAATATAGAACTGACTATGTCATTACCTTTTACTCAAATAAAGTATTAAGGTATCTCCCGTTTCGGGGACACTGTCCCCTACGTCTTTCGACTAGTCGATGGCCACATCCCATATCTATAAAAGCACTTAGGGACTTCGGTGCTAAGTTATCCCACACTAATTATTATTAGACATTCATAGTGCCGTTTCCAACTCTATTGTAGTTAATTAGGTAAAGGAGATTCTTGCAATTAGAGAGATTATTCAACTAGACTTTCATCTAGAGGGAACCTTTTGATTCGCTTTGGATCGTCGTTCTCAGAACAAGGTGCCATTAAAGCAGACGGTGATAGTAAATTGGTCAGACTATCGGTTTTTGATTCAAAACGTTTGGTAGTGCCGCGTAAAGATTTAAAGTTTGGATTAGCGCTTAGGTAAGCATTGATACCTACATCACCACTATCTACGTTAGCCTCTGATAGAATACCCATATCGGTTTTATGATATTTGCGAGTACGCTTAACCATAGTTTCGGTCTTACGTCCACCAGTGCCACCATAAGTAACAATTTCTTGTTGCTTAATGCAATTAATAGGATTAATTTCACTATAGGTATCTTTACTAGAGTCGGTTAGAATAGCTAACTTTACTGCTAAAGGATTAATGTTTAAACTAGGTTTGGTAGATATTAAAGCACGTTCTTCATCTCTAATAGCTATTACTAGTTGATTGTAAACTGTACCAGCAATACGTTCATAACCTTTAATACGCATATGGTTTTTATCATTGTCTTCTGGATAATAATCTTCCGTCAGCAATTCTACTGCTCTTAGTAATAATAATACTAAGTCAGTAGGTTCATCCATTTCTTCTAAAAGTTCTTTTGTAATGTGATCTACAAACATTGTAAAAATAACTCTAAACTCTCTAGCTACTTTTACACCAGCGCCCAATTCTTCTAATAAGTTTAAATAAATATCATGCTTTTCAAATAAGTCACTATTGTAATTTACTAAATATCTACTCAGTAAACTTAATCCACCTACTATTAATTCTACAATAGGATCATCTTTTTTAAAGATCCAACTTTCATTTTTAAATCTAACACGCATTTCATTAGATTCTAAATTTAATTGTTTTCCACTAGATACGATTCGGTACTTAGCACCTATGGTCTTTAATAACTTAGCCATACCCATTTTGTAACCTAGCATTAATACTACTGGTACTGACGTACCAAATATATTAACAGTAGCTACGCCATCTGGGGCTTTTTCTAGTGGTAGATCTAAAGCATTTTCTACAGAGTCAATAGTAGTTAATTTACTACCTTTTAAAATTAACCTAGATTTTTTATCTAAGAATACTAATCCAGTTTCTTTACCATAACTAAATGTACCGCACAATACAGATTCTTTACCGATGCCTTTTTCTAAAGCTTCAGCCATTACATCTATTTCGGTACGCTTAGTATAATCTAATTGCAATTTTACAATTACAAATTTAGTATTATCTTCCGGATGTTTTAATTTTAATGTTAACTCAGAAAAACGTTGTGCTAAACCGCTGTACAATTTAGGTTGTGGAACTAAGTGATAAAAACACTCAGATGCTACCATACCTGTAACGCGGTCATCGGCTAAATCTAAACCTATTTCTTGAATACGGTTATTAACCCAATTACTATAATTTACAGATACGTTCTGAGACACATCAATAAATAGCTTACCGTAATAAGATGTCAAACTTACTCTAGATTTAGATACCTTACGAATCGGTAAATCGCCGTGTTGTTTCTTTAAGAAATACTTTACACCGCCAGATAAGAATACACCGTATTCATCTGGAATAGGTACATCCATATGTAATGTAGACGCTTTACCGCCTGGTACTTCTACTGATACAGTATAGTGGTAAAAACGATTTAATATATCTTCTCGTTTTTCTACTTTAAGATCAGTAATGATTAAACCAGCATTTCTAATAGTAGCAATAAAGTTTACAGTATCTTTATGCAAAACTTTTTCTATATACTTTTTATCAAATTCTAATAGAGTAGACCCTAACATAGATTTGTCAGTAATAGTTTTTTGGTCTGGCATTTTTACTGCATTGACAGTAAGATCTTCTGGCTTAATAGCCATAAAGTCTTTAATAGTACCGCTACCAAATGGATTAGGTAAAGTATCAAATTCTTTAGCTTTAGATACATAACGTTCTAATTCAGGTATTGTAATAATACCTTGTTCAGCTAAAGATTTAGCACGATCTATAATCTGTTGTGTAGGGTCTAATGGTACAGATATATAAGGCTCTGCTGGTAGAGCTACTTTGGCAGTGTCATCGCTATCGCCATTATCTTCACTGTATTCGCTTTCTACTATATTGTCTTTTTCTGCTATTACTTTATTAAATGTATTTTCGTGTTCTGTAATTTCTTTCTCTAATTCTAAATCTAAATCATTTTCACTAGAGTTTTTTACAGAATCGGGTAAGTCGTCATTGGCATCTACATCTAACAAATCGTCTTCACTATCTGCATCACTTTGAATAGCTTTAAAAGCAGCAATACCATCTTGTTTAGCTTTATCTTTATTAACCTTAGCTTTAGGTTCTATCATTACACCTATTATTAATTTTAATAATGAAAGCTGATAACGTTTAGTAGGTATGCCTTTTACATTAATGTCATCATCTATTTCGGCTTTAGTTTTAGCGTCTTTTACACGCCACTGATTTAGTATATCTAAATTAAGCCAAACAGTCCTATTCTTATAATGCAATAAGATATTAAAATAGGGTTTATTAATGTCTTCAACTATATCTAAGATAGATGGTTGATAAGCAATCCATTTCCACATTTCTAATAAAAACATATTAGTATCTCTACTAAATACTTTCATTAGTGTACTAGACATATCTGCTAGACTAGTAGACGCAGCTTCTTCAAATTTTACTCTTTGTGGTAAATTGTCACTTAGAGTCAAACGTAAGAATTGATGTCTATTAGTGTTAGCTAAACTATTAGCTCTACGCATAAGCGTAGCAAATCTATTAGTAAAACTATCCCCTAAAGATTGGAGCTTAGTTTGATATTTATATTGTAACCGTAAAGCACTATAAGACTCTACGATTAAAGTATAAGGATCACTTACTAATAAAGGTTCACGCTTTAACCAATATATATCTCTATTAGTAGAATGGAATTGTCTTACTTTTTCACTAAAATGATTTTCTTGAAAATGTGGGTTGCCTAAAGTACCAACTAAAGATTTTACATAATCTATTTGAATATGTTTAATAGATTCAAAATGATCTAAGTCGTCTTTAATTGGAGCAATTCTATCATCATCAGGAATCCAGTGATATAAAGGATTCTTTGGGAACTCAAATTCATGAAAGCCCATTATAATGGGCTTTAACAAATGTTCAGGTTTTCTAATGCCTTTTAATTTAAAAAGCTGTTGGAAAGTAAGCATTTCTATAATGCCTCAGTTAGCGACTAGTCATGTTGTGTAAAGCTAGATTTACAGTATCTATACCAGCCGATGTTTTAAATCCTCCACCACTGTTTAAATAAGTGGAAGCTTTTCCTAAAAGTTTTTTTACTTCATCTAAAGACTCTTGTACAAAAACACTATTCATTGAGCAAACGTCTCCATCAAACGTTTTGTCCACTGCATTCGCAACATGCAGCCGGTGTGCTTCTGACACCCGCCATTACTTTCATAATGGACCAGACTATATCATCACCCTTTCGTAAAAGGGGTCTCCTACTTCGGGGACGCTGTCCCCTACTCCGTGGTAAGCGGATAGTCGTTGAACTTTCCTCGTATCTTGTCTCCCGACAATATGTAGAGGCTTAGCTGCGGATTACCCAATCTTTGTCTCTTTTACCATACCCAAGTGATTAGCTTGGCCACTGTATAATTTCTACATACAGCTTGGTGTACAAAGTTCTAAGGCTAGTGGTCTATACACTAGTCCACTTATAAAAAGTGGAGACTTCCCGTCAATTCAAGAGAGACAGTTGCAAATTACTCTGCAACCGGACTTTATTTAATACGTTGAACATATACGCCATTTTTAGACGTATTCCTACCTTCACGCAATATTCTCATTAAACTTGTTCTGGTAATGTCAAGTGTTCTTGCTGCTTCTAAAGAATCACATGTTTTTATCTTACCATCAGAAAAATTTAAAGTAAAATCGCCATTATTTACAACAGGCCAATCTTCATTTACTTCTTTGAAAAATCTAAATTGAAAACCATTATATATTTTAGTACCGTTAGACGAAGCACGATTGCTTATAGTTGTTTCGGTTGTTTTAAAAAACTTACCTGCTTGCGAACAACTGTTAAACATGTAACTTTTATCAGTTACGCGATCGTATACTTCAACTTGTTTGTTATCGGTCTTTAAACCGTTATTAACGGCATGATAATTGTTTTCACTTCTAGTAGCCCATTCGATATTATCCAAGCTATCATTGCCAGGAATTCCATCAATGTGGTTAATGTCTAATTTTTCATAGTTGTAAGGTATAGTCAAAAAAGCATAGGCTAAAATTCGATGCCTTAAAAAATTCTGTGTTTTTCCGAAATCGTCGGTCATTCTAAATGTAAAATATCCTAAACTGGTTCTAGAAGCTTGTATTTCCAGACCATTGGATTTTTTAATTAGTATGCCGCTACGCGAAATGACGTAGTTGGAATAATACGGTATTATAAAGAAACCAGGATACTCTAAGGACGATATGGGTTCTTTATAACTTAAAACAAAATTTTCAGGGTAAATATTACCCACTTCATTTTCTATACTTATCTTTGACCAATAAGCAGGCTGTAAATATACTTCTTGAAAAACAATAGCTGCAATAACTTTAACATCTGTTACATTTAGACAAGTCAAATTATTGAATTCTTCTAATGAAATTTGTTTACAAATTTCATTAAGAATTGTGCCATCGTAGCAAATATAAAACTTTTCAAGAAGGAAAGGTATGTGGCGCATTTCGCCGTGTTCATTATGTTTCAGCATTTTGTTAACCCTTTATGTAAGACACACATAGGATTGTACTTTTTATGACTGAGACACATGTATTAAATGTTAATCACCTCCGAGCAAAGCTAGGCGACTAGGATGTGGTGACAATGTATCAACAAAACTATTGCATGTAGTTATAGGGAATTCATAAGCGACATAGTCATCCCCTAAAGGCAACCAATCTTCACCTAGTTCTTTTCTAACTTCACTAGTGGCAGTAGTTTTTACATAAGGGTAACATGGGAATATAGAACCTAAGCCTGTTACCGGATAACGAGTAATAAAAGCTGGGTATTTATTCCATTCTGTATAACCTGACAGATATACTAATTGAATTAAAGTAATTGGTTCTACACAAGCTTTATCGAATCCATCGGGTAGTTCATCTATGCCAGATAAAAATCTAAAGGTCATATCTGGACCTTTATAAATTAGGCCTAGATAATAATCATTTATTTTAATCGGCAGATTACGTAGTTCAGTATCTTCTAATGAAGTTAGAATTTTACTAATACCTTCTTCAGTATTATATCTATCGTAAATTTGTGGAGTAACGGGTACGTATTCACTACGTAATGTTTTAGCATTAGTTAATCTAGCATTGCCAGACAATGCACCGAATGCTCTACTGATAAAACCATTTTTAATTAGATGCTTAGAAATGGGTTCTATAGATTTTGATAATTGATATATACCTACTAAACAATTATTTAAACCTACTGCATTGGGTGCTTCTAAATCTTCTGCTGCTGTAGCCATTGCAGTAATAACGTTACGTGTACCGTAGAATAAATTTCTACTAGCCCATTTTTTCTGAATAAAACCTTTCTTACCCGATAACATTTGTGTAATGGAATCAAAAATGTCATTGAAAGTATGTTGAATAGTTTTACGAGATTGGTCTAACGTTTTGTTATTAAGATTTAATGTAGAAGATGCAATTACATTGTTAGTAGAAATGATTCTTCTATAGAGTTCATTAATTTCGTGTTCTTGCATTCTACCATTGTCAGTTACTTCTATATCTCTTAGACCAGCAGGCATTACTAAGATATATTTAGTAAGCGCTATGTCTTTGTATTTCTCTATAAGCTTAATTTTATTTTGTCTAGCGAAACTATCGGTTTCTTTATAACGGATATCTTTCCAATGTTGTAAAAAGAAACTGTAACCAGTTTCTCCTTGTAGTTCATCAGACTTATCAAAATCCTTAGTTTTAGGATTCCATATAGCGTATGTTCTACCGTTGATAATTTCTGAATATAGTTCTTTTAATGTAGTAATACATTTATAAATAATGGGATGGAATACTTCTACTCTAAGTTGTATATAAGAGAACGATGTATCTCTACGTTCTTCTCCTACTCTACCGAACGTAATAGTAGAAAATAATCCGTCTGGATGAAAGTTTTTTGTAGAGCCTTCATTAATATCTAAAGATGTAGTAGGTCTTAAATGACTAATTTTATCTTTAGTAATTTCTAATAAGGATACATTAAATGGTAATGGTAATTTTTTCATGCGAAAAGTATGACCTTTAGTCCTTATTTAGCGGGAGTATACCGTGGCTAAAAAAGATAGTAATGAATTAGATGATTTTGATTTTGACGACATGGGTGACATGGACGATCTTGACATGATGATGGACCCTAGTAAAGATACTAGGGAACCCATTACTAAAGTTAAAGATGGTTTTAAGAATGCTGTTAAAGATTCTATTAGTTCGCCTTCCTATATTAAGAAGCTAATGCGTAAAGCTTTACCGGAAGAATACGAAAGTGCTTTTGATGCTTTAGATAAAATAGAAGACGGAGTATCAAAGCTATACAATAAATCGGCTGATGCTTTAGAACCTACATTAAAAGAACTACGTAAAAAGACCAAAAAGCTCGGCGATAAAGCAGATAAATTTTTACCAAAGCGTATGGCCGACGCTTTAAAAGAATGGGCCGATCAAGATCCTGACTACCAAGCCATGACTGAGGAACAACAACGTCAGTCTGAAATGGATCTACAGATGGCTAATGTTTTTAAAACACAAGCCGTTATACAAAATGTACAATATAAAGAAACTACTAGAAGACACATCGCTACACAAGCTTTAGATCTTAAAAAGCATGGGCAATCCATGCTAGTATTAGATAAGATTAATCGCGGTATTCGTAGACTAGTAGGATATCAAGATAATGTAACTGCTAAATATCAACAAAAATCTTTAGAGCTACAATATAGATCTTTATTTTTACAACACGATGCTTTGAAAGCTTTTAAGGTAGAGTCAGCTAGACAGATCCAACGCTTAGATGCTATTGTTAATAATACTGGTTTACCTGATGCTATTAAATTAACTAAAGCTGATGCATTTAAAACTAGAATGCGCGATAAGTTTATTGATAAAGTACAAGGTAAAGCTTTTAGAGGTATTAATGAAGTAGTAGATCGTGTTATGAACAACGCTGGCAATGTAATTGACGGCAAAATACAAGATCTTAATAATGTATTACGCGAAGCCATGGGTGTCCACGATATGTTTGACTCTGGTATGGGTATGGACCCTTATCAGTTGGCAGGCGAGATGGGTGGCTCACTATTAATGGATGGTGTATCCGATAGCGTGGGCGGAGCAGCTAGAAGACACTTAGATAAAAATAAAAAAGTGAAAGGTTTCGGTTTAGCTATGGCTAGACAATTAGCTAACGTACAGGGTACAGCTAATAGATGGTCACGTAGTAGTACCGACGTAGATTATAGTAGTTTTTGGAGTCGTACCAAAGGTGGTGTAATACAAGGTCTTAAGGATATGTTGCATGGCGGCAATGGCCTTAGCTTAAACACCAAAGATGCTTCGGAATCTATGGAAGATGCATCTACCTTTACTAGACACAATAGCAAAGCACTTAGTGAAATTATCCCAGGTTTCTTATCTAGAATTTTAAGAGAAGTTACTGTTCTTAGTACGGGTGATAAAAATACCCCTTTTGTAAATTACAATATTAGTAGGGGTAGATTTACTACTTACTCTGTAAAGAAAGACGACATTACTAAAAGGCTAATACGTAGTAAAGGTCACGATACTATATCTAATGATTTAAAGTATTTAACTAAGCATATAGATAAAGATAATAAATTATCCGATAGCGCACAAAAAGCGTTTAGAAGACAAATGATTATTAATAACAAAGACGGTCACAGTAGTGACGGTTTTGATGTTAGTAGATTATCTAGTGCTAATAATTACGATACTTCAATTAGTAAAGAAGATAGAGAAGAATTAGCTAAGTTTTTTACTGAAGCTTATCGTGCTGGAAATTTTGGTAAGGTAGAAGAAAATCACGATCTTAGAGAACGTGTTTTACAAGCCACTAATCGTTTTAACGATGTGGGTAGAAATATACCTGAGGTTATTAATGAACTAGAGTTACAATTAAAGTTAGGGAACTTAGATGTACTAGAAGAACTGGGTTTAATGAAAGAGAACCCAGATGGTAAACTAGTATTAGATCACGATGCTTTAGTAACATTTTTATTGAGTGAAGACGATGCATCACAAACATCTGGTGGAGGACCTCAAACGAATCGGTCGACTTTCCGTTTCGCTGGTCGCAACCGCAGGGGTTATAATAGGGCTGATTTTCTTGGCGGCGCTAAGCGCAACCGTCAATCTGGTATTCGTGACAGCCTTATTACCACTCTATCTAATGCAATTGATACGTTATCTGACGAAACCAAAAGAGACCGAGCAGTAAGGTCTGTTAAAGTTAAGTCTAAGAAAACTTATCGCAATGTTAGAAACATAGTTACAAATACTGATGCTAGAAAACAATTTGTTAATAATACTAGAAACTCTATTAATAATAGTGCTACCAACATTGTTAATAATGTAACTAATACTACTAATAACTTTATTACTCAGCATTTAGATGATGACGCTAGGTATCAACTATGGTTAGCTAAACATGCTGTACAAGAAAAGTATGGACAGTCTGTAGATATCAGTAGAGAGTTTATTGACAACGTACGCGCTAAAGCAGCGGAGTTTGCGCGCGAACATGGTCTTGATGAAACATTAAAAAATCAACAAGAGCTTATACGTTACCATAGTTGGTTTTTACAACGTGAGTTAGAAGATAATTTTAACATTACAATACCTACTACTGCAGAAGCTTCTAAAGCAGTTAAGAAAGTATTAAGTGATGTTAGACGATCTACTAATGACACAGTACAATCTTTAAAGACTTCAGATGGTAGAAAACTACTAGCTAATAAAGCTAAAGTTAGGGGTAGATTGGTTAAACGTCAAGGTAAGCGTTTATTAAGACGTGCTCAAGCTACTACATTAGACGACGTAAAGCAAAATGTATCTAGTAAGATTGACAATGTAAAAGCTAAAGTAGATTCCTTTATAGGCGATAATGAAACTATCCAATCTTTTAGAATAAAAGCAGAAACTTTTATTAGAGAGAATGGGCTAGATAAAGTTATTAAAACTGAAGCTGAGCGTGAAGATGTAATAGCACACATTATTGCATCTGAAATAATGGAAAATACAGATCCTCTAGCACGTGGTAATAAACAACGCAGTAGGGTTTCTAAAAAACGTAAGAAAGCACAGTTAGCTTTAGAATCTAGACGTAATGCTAAAAGTATAGTAAGTGATAAAATATCTGCTATAGCTGATATTGCACCTACCGACCCTAAATATAAATTTGCTGGTAAGACTACAGTAAACATAGTTAGAGATAAGAACGGCAATAGTTGGCAGAAAGTTGAAAGTGGTAATAGTGGCGGTAATATTAATAGCGCTATTAATGCCTTATCGGATTCTCCTAACGATACTACTGCAGATAGTAATACAACTAGTGGTGAAGATTATACTAAGTCTAACATTTACAGACCTGCTGTAATAGATAGATTAGATAAAATACTACTGGAGATAAAAGCTTCTACCGAAATATTAAAAGCTGGTCTAATAGTACAAACCGAAAAAGATGCAGATGGTAAATCTAAACGCTATGGTTTCAGATATGGTCTAAGAGGTGGTGCCGGTAAGTTATTAAGTGGTATGGGTAGTTTTGCTAAAAACACTCTAACGTCTTATGGTAAAATGGTTAAGGCTTGGGGGAATTTCGCTAGTAACTCTATACGTGGTGCTGGTAACATAGCTTTAGGTGCCGGTAGAGCTTTAGGCACTACTTTAGGTTTTGGTCCAGTTAAAGATATTTATGTAGCTGGAGAAGACACACCTAGATTGTTAGCTAGACTTTTAAAGAAAGGTCATTACCTAGATAAACCTACTGGTAAAGTTATCAAACGTTTAAAAGACTTAGATGACTGCAAAGGTCCTATTGTAGATTTAGAAGGCAATGAAGTTATTAATGTTAAAGATGTAGCTAGAGGTTGTTTTACCAAAGATGGTGAACCTATACTTAAGAAATGGACTAGACGTGCATTCGATATGTATAGTGCTATAGCTTTTACACCTTTAACAGCTGGCGCTAAGTTTCTAAAATGGGGCGGTAGCAAATTAATAAATGCTTTATCTAAACCACAAGACGTCTATGTAAAAGGTGACCACGCACCTAGGATGTTATCTAGTATAATGTCTAACGGCGGGTATTTCTCTGCTAGAACTGGTAAAGTTATACGTAGTCCTAATGACATTGATGGTGAAGTTAAAGATAGAGAAGGTAACGTAGTAATTAGCTTAGCTGACTTAGCTCCACCCAAAGGCATAGTTAATAAACACGGTAAACCTTTTACTACTTTATCTGAAAAATTAGCCAACGGAGCCATTAAGTTAATCAAAGGGATAGGTAAAGCTACTTGGGCTACAATGAAGCTAGGTTTTAAAATAGGTATGTTACCAGTTAAAATAGGTAACGCTATTCTTAAGAAAGGTTGGAAGATGACCAAATGGGGTTCATCTATGTCAGAAGCTGATAAATTAAAAGTACAAGTAGAAACAGAAATGTTAACTACCTTACAAAACATTTATAGCTTATTAGATAAACGACTACCTAAGAAAAAATCTATTTTAGGCGATACCGATGGCGATGGCATTAGAGAGAACTCTGTAGAAGATATTAGACGCAGACGTAGATCTAGAGTTAAGCCTGCTCCCGCTGTAGCAGCTAACAAAACCAAAGAAAAAGCTCAAGAAGCTAAAGAAGACGGTTTCCTATCTAAAATTGGGAATCTCATTATGATGATTCCTGGTATGGGTAGTATAGCTGGTGCAGCTTCTAAAGCTGGTGCGTGGTTAGCTACTAAAGGTAAAGCTGTAGGTAGTTTAGCTTTAAAAGCTGGTAAGTGGTTAGTTCCTAGAGCTATGGCTATGGGAGGTACTGCTTTAACTACTTTACGTGCAGGTGCATTAGCCACTTCTATTGCTACTGGCGCTGGTTGGGCTACGGGCGGTGTATTGGGTGCTGCGGCGGCTTTCTTTGGCTCTCCGTTGATTCTAGGTGCCTTGGCTGTAGCTGCTGTAGCTGGCGTAGGTTACTTGGGCTATAAGTGGTACAAAAATCGTAATAAATCTTTATTTAAACAACTACGTATGCACTATTACGGTTTAAAGAAAGATAGTAAAGACGCTGATAAAGTAGCGTGGTTGGAAGATAAACTCCAAGACCGCATTACATATTCTGGTGATAGTGCTTCTATTAAAGCTGATGAGAAATTAGTAAGTGAAGTTTTAGATAAATTTGATATTAAAGCTAATGACGAACCTAAGATGCAAGTCTTTATGAATTGGTTCGATAGTAGATTTAAACCTGTTTATTTAGATAACTGTGCTGCGTTGCAATCCATATTACCTGGCTCTAAGTTAGACGATATGGATACTAAGCTTACTAAAGAACAAAAGCGCCAAATCTTAAGTAAAGTAAAACGTAATGTAGGTAGCGATCCTATTTTTAATGTTGTAGATTCTCCATTTAGCGATCCACTTTATACTGATTCTAAAGCAATTGAAGAATTGCTTAAAGAGATAGATAAAGATGCTGGTGGTGATAAAGCTACTCCTAAGGATAAATTTGCTACTAGCATTGGTGCTGCAGGCGCTGTAGCTACACTTTACGATAAGGATGGTAAGCCTATAAATCCTAATGGTAAGAGTAACGTTACTAAAGTAGACTTTAGTAAAGCTGCTACAGGAGCATTATCAGCTTCAGCCATAAGTAAATCGATGACCGATAAAGTAGCAGAAGTCCAAAAGGTATCTTCTACATTAGGTAAATCTATTAAGCGTAAAGATCTTACGCCATTAGACTGTGTGCGTTTTAAAACATACGGTTTAGTAGAAATGGATAAGGACAAAGTAAAAACTCTACAAGAGTTAGAACATTTCCTTAAAGACGATATTACTTATGGTAAAGATAACGTAGCTACTTACGATAAATCTGCCGAATCTGTTTTAGAACAAATGTCCGGTGCTTTTGGTATTGCTCCTACTAGTTCTAGTGACCGATATAATTGGATACAATGGTTTTCTAATCGCTTTATACCAGTGTTTTTAAACTATTGTTCAGCTGTAAAAAGCGAAGCCAATGTTACAGATTTAGATAACGTTAATACTGCCTTAAAACCTAATCAACTAATTAATGTTGCTAATCTAATCGTAGCTACTAAAGTTGGTACGTGGATATTTAAATTTTCAGTATGGACACAGTTTTACTCACCGTGGCCTGGTTATAGACTGAATAATGATAGTTCTAGTACTAAACCTAATATTAGTTTAATGGAACAAAAAACTAAATCTAATACCTTACAAGACATGAGGGACTTTTCTAATAGTAGTTTATTTGCTACTACCATGGGTCCTAATAAGCAGGAAGCTAGCAGTGGCAGCGGTGTATTGTCTAATTTGTTTAAACAAACTGGAGGTGGTGGTATTAGTGGTTCGCCTATGGTTAGTGATAATCCTAAGCTTATTAATACTAATACTAATGATCCAGTTAAAGTAGACACTACGCCAGAGTTACTAAAGCGCACTATTACTGAAGGTAGTAAAACTAGCGAATATGGTAATAAGTCTTACATTATGCCTACTACTGGTTCTATCAGTAGTAAATTTGGTATGCGTAAAGATCCTGTTTACGGTACTCAGAAAATGCATAGTGGTATTGACATCCGTGCTCCTGCTGGTACTCCTATAAAAGCTACTGCTGATGGTGTTATCATTAGAAGAGAGTTTGCTGGCGCTTATGGTAATCTTATCATTATTAAACATAACGACGGTAAGTCAAGTCGTTATGGTCACATGTTAAGATTCCAAGAAGGTTTAGGTTTAGGGTCAAACGTTAAACAAGGTGACATTATAGGTTATGTAGGTAGTACTGGTAAATCTACTGGTAATCATTTACATTTTGAAATTAGAGATGGCGCTGATAGTACAGCTAAAGCTATTGATCCAATTAGTGTTTTAGATAAATCAACAGCAGCCGAACCTTTAAAAGAATTGGCAGATAAAGAAACCGTAGCTAAGAAAGGATACCCAGATGTAGACTTGTCAATGGAAGGTAAAGATACTATTGCCTCTACCATTACTAAAGTTGCTACACCTAGTCCTAGTGTAAACCCTGTAGCTAGTGCTCCCAATACTGGTTTAGGGGATGCTTCTACTACGGCTATTGACAATACCAATAAAGCTAAAGCAGCAGAAACCATTAACAATGCCAATGTTAATGAACGTAATAAAATGGTAAATCAAGATAACGCAGCTAGTCTATCCAGTACTTTAGAAGTATTAAGAAGTTCTTATAAAGTACAATTATCAATGGATCAGAAACTTTCTGCTATTAAAGATTTATTAGCCTTACGTCCTAATGGAGGGGAATCTACTGGTAGTGAAAATACTAGTGATAAACCTCAAGCTAGATCAGGAAACAGACCATCCACTTCTAATGTTGTGAATAACCCTGTTTCAGTTAAAAAGACTCAATACTAGTCTCCTATTACTGTACTGGGGTTTACCCCAGTACAGTAATAGTTTTTTGTTTAGAGGTATAAAAATGGCATTTCAGCGTTTAGTAGATAGCAGAGGGGATTGGCTAAAGCAAAGTTTCTTAGCTCCAGGCACACGCTTAGGTATGTTTGAACAACGTAAACAATATTACGGAGACGCTAAATACAAATTTGTAGATACCGCTTTAGGCGGCAATTTTTATATTAACACTCCACCACAATTTACTAGGTATTGTGATTTACGAGTAAGTGGTAGATATAAATCTACATCAGAAGATGGCAAGTATACCAATAATCCAGATTCTGCAAGCGGTATGGGTGCTTATTATTCCGAAGCAATTGATGACAATGCTTTAGTAGTACAGCTGAGATTTGGTGTACCAGAATTTAACTCACTAACTAGTTTCTTTGGTAGTTTTTACAATACAGCAGAATCTGCTTTTGCTAGAACTGGTAGAGGTCCAGGATTTTTTTATTCAGTAGGTAACGTATTTGGTACAGTATTGTCTTTACCTTTCCAGCCATTATTTTTAGCAGGTGACATTTATAGATATGTAGCACAAATACCAGCTACAAAATTCTATTACATGAAACCTACTATGCCTTTGTATTGGACAGCGGCTACTAGAATGTTAACTTCTTTAACTGTTAACATGGGTATAGTGCCACCGGTAATATTTAACAAAGAGCAATTGCAAATATGGCAAGAGTCTGGCGATGAACCAGCTGATTACTCTACCGACCCTAGTAACATGCAAGCATTGTCAACAATGATGTCAGGACTAGCTCCAGATATTTTTAGAGAAGACGGAACCATTAACTTATATGCTGTAGCTAACAGAGCTACTAGGTTAGGTAGACAACACCAGAAACAACTCCATCAAGTGGTTGATAGCGCTAATGGTGAAGAAGATTTAAAACGTAAATTAGACGCCTATCAAAATGAAATGATTACTTTAAATCCTAGTAATGGGATAGATGGGATCACTAAAATATATTTAGATAGTGTAATGGGCGCGTGGTCTTCCCCATCAGCAGATAAAGAAGAACCTGATTTTGAAGGTCACAGTAGAGCTACTGCTAAAGTAAAAGATAAAGAACAAGGTATTATAGAAAAGTTAGCTGGATGGGCTAGTAAAGCTGGCGATTATTACGATGCTGAAAGAATGGATGGTTCTGAATTTATTGGCTTTAGAGTTAATAATTTTGGCACTGTAAGTGAATCTTTTTCTAGTACTACCAGACAATCTGACATACAGTCTAAATTAAACATGTCTAGTCAGAATATGCGTAATACTAGATTTTCTTTTGCTGAGGGTAACTTTGGTGATGATCCTATTTCCAATACCATCGAATCAGTTTTAGGTGCAGCTAAAGATCTTACCTTAGGCGCTTTAGACGGAATGCATGTAGGTGGTTTAGCAGGTTTGTTAACTGGAGCTGCATTTGTTGATATCCCAGAACAATGGGAAAATTCTACTGCTCAAATGCCTAGTGTAAATTTTACTATTAATTTAAGATCTCCTTATGGAAATAAGATATCTAGATTACAAAATTTATACGTACCTTTGTGTATGATTTTAGCTGGAGCTTTACCTAAATCTACAGGTACACATTCTTACACCATGCCTTTTTTAGTACAGTATTTTTGTAAAGGTAGAGGTATGGTAAGAACTGGTATTATTGATAGTTTGTCAATAACCAGAGGTGTAGGTAATTTAGGATGGACTCAAGAAGGTGAACCATTAGGTATAGACATTACTGTAAGCATTAAAGATTTATCTACTATCATGCACATGCCAATAGGCGGTCAATGGTCTATTAACCCTTTAAAAGGTGTGCTAGATGAAGACACAGCTTATAGCGACTATTTAGCTACTTTAGGCGGTTTGGGTATTAATGACATTACTTATAAGTGGCGTAGATTTAGATTGGCTTTAACACGCAATTTAGCTAACTGGAAAATTAACTCTTTTCGCAACCCAGCTAAATTTGCTAACTGGATTAATGGTACATTACCAGGTAGAACAATTAGAGCTATTACAACAGAAATAGATAGACCAGGTTAATATATTTTACTACTACAGCCCCACAAGGGCTGTAGTAGTAAATGTTTAAAAAACACTAAGTGGATATTGTCTACGTAATAAATCTATTATACTAGTTTCTTTATAAGAATCTGCTATCATGCAACTAACTTTATGCAATGGTATACCCATAAATAAATTAATCGTATCGGTAGACATTTTCATAAATGGCCTATAGTTGCGCACTAAAGTCCCAGCTCTATCAATCAAATACCAATTAGGATTTATTTTAATTAATAGATTTTCTAACTTAGTTCTATACGCACCCCATTCTGCGGGCTTAGTACCTATTGGTAGTTTAAAATTACCTAGAATATCTTCCACTATATTAGGAAACATACCTAATACTTTATTTAATCCTAAACCATCTATTAATAAATCTAAAATATCTAAATCTACGTTAGTTATCACTAGCGGTAATATTAATTCCATTACTAATTGTTTTAGTTGTGGATCAACAATTTCATTTAGAACTTTTAGTATTGACGCCGTATCTTTCAGTTCTAAGTAAGATCCTATTATAGTACTATAGATAACACTTTCAGAATGTAGGTCATCTAATGTTACAGTATTAGGTGATGTAGTAATATCACCATTATCTATAGCAGTTTGTCTATCTTTTAATTCGATGTTCTTTAGTACTATACTAGAATATAAATCATTAGCGTTGTTATAGTTTTCTAATTGTGCGTCACTAACATAACGATAACTATTGTTAATTTTTACTTTACGCTTTTTCTTTTTTTGATATAGTTTTAAAAGTATAGCTAAATTAAGTGGTAGTAAATCGGTTAGTAAATTCTTATCTTTATTTAAGAATCTAGCTAACATTGACAATCCTTTATTACCACTTAAAAGATTGCTTAGTTTACCGCCTAGTAATTTAGATATTAATTTAGATTGGTATCTCTTATCATTAATTAATTTATCTATTAAATCTTTCTTATCGTTTACTTTATTTAATTTATCAGCTACTTTATTACGTTTATTAATAGCCGTTTTACTATTTTCTTTATATACGTCAACGGTGGCTAAAGCATCTTTAGCACCGCTACTAAAAGGAGTATCTTTAAGCTTAGCCATTTTTTACACACCTAAATATTTACAGTCATAAAAATACTAAATAAAAAATAAACAACAATGGCTATTACACACTCCACTATAGTGGAGTGTGTAATAAATACATTTACAATACTTGTTCTATTTCTGTAATTTCTCGCTTAGCTTGGAAATCACTTAATAGTGCTTGAGGTTTAACAGACTTGTTAACTTCGTGTGGTTTTTCTCCTAAAACTATTTTTACTTTTTTAGGATCTTTACGATACTCAGCAGCTAAGTCTTCAATGAACTTAACTTGCCAATGTAGTTGGTGTACCACATGTACATTAACAGTGTTATCCTTTTTAAATACATAATAGTGCGTAAGTGGTAATGTATTTAATATTAATAACATGCGCATTTTAGTATTGGATTCTATTTTAATGCGAATTGCTTTTTTGATTTCTTCTTCAAAGTTTTGAAACGGTACACGTTCTAAACTTCTACCATGATTGCGGGCTTCTAAGCCATACATTGTGCGAAGTTCATCAAACTTTAATCCCGTAGATAACCAGAACCAGAAACCTTCAATAGAATAAAATTCACCATATGTAGGATGTACAAATTTGCTAAGTGTAAAGTTAGATAAGAATCTACCTAATTCTGACTTACCATTAGAGTACACATTGATATGCTTTACACCGTCTTCACTTGGTATGGGTTTGTTCCCACCATCTTGTGTTTGGTGGGGTTTCTGATGGTTCTGATGAAACTTCTGTTTGAAGTGATTCTGAGGATTCTGAGTCTGTGGTCGTTTCATCATTTGCGATTAAGCCTCCGCGCATTAAATCAATATCATCGTAGTTATCAGGTAAACTGAATGCTACGGACGTTGTGACTTTCTTTTTTAATTTATCGTTAAATGCAGTAATACGTATTTCGATCTTTGTAAAGGCTAAGAATCTTAAACCTTTAACTAATACAGACCACGACATATTACTATATGCTAATTCTTTTTCTATATTACCGCGAGCTTGAGAACGCCTATGTCCAGGAGGCACACTGCTCTTAGAGTTTTGTGTCCACAATTGCATAAGGCGTTGGAACTTATCTGGCGTTACATTTTCTAATACCAGTAATTTGCGGAATATAGTTGATAACACACTAGATTTTGTATCATTTATTAACTTGTCTGGATGCGACAATATTTCTTTCATTTTTACTTCGGTCATGACTTTCTATACCTATTTTGTATAAAGTCTCAATTGCTACGCAGACCTCGCGTAGTATTAATGTTAATTTACGATTAAAATATTCTGGTTTTAATTCGTAAATGTCCGTCAATGCAATTAACAATCTACCGTTATATTCAGTAAGTAGGTAATAAGCATTTAGGGGTTTTATAAATAAATTGTCTTTGCTAAAGTATAGATTTAATAATAATTTACTAGAATTAAAATTAGCTATGCCAGTAGCTTTTAATAGGTCACCTCCTTCCTCTATGGAATTTACATAAGTTTCTAAATTGTTTAACAAATCTATTACATTTAATTTACATTCTATTAATGTGTCACTATGGACTTTAGCATTAAAGTTTTTTAAATTGTTAGTATTAAATTCATTTAAATACTCTACACAATGTTTTAATTGCTCGAATTTGTTGGGTAGTTCTTTAGGCAAATTAGCAGAATATTTAAATGCTATGATTTGTGTACTTTTATAGGACTTAAAAAGTCTTAAGAACCAATTAAGCATTTTCATTATTTATCAATAGCCTTTTTAATTTAAGATGCTACATGTAATAATGTATTTTTATAAATTTATAGATTGGAACGTATAATTATGTCTAGCGAAGATGTAAATAGTTTAATTTTATCTGAGGTGGGTAGAACCGACGATCAGATATTAGACACCACACAAGCTTTGCGTTTATCTATTATTAATAGTTTAACCGAAGGTGGTAAAAGAGTACCAGATGATCTTAAGATCATCTATGCTATTAAAGATGTTGCTTTAGATATGGATAGAGCAGTTTTAGCTAAGAAAAAGATTGCTGCCGATGTTAACAAAGGCAATGCTGATAGAGAATCTGCTTTAATCATGGCAAGGATTTTAGGTAAGACATCTTTAGTTAATAATCCTTTACGTAGTAACGTAGAAGTTGTAGATGCATTAGAACACGATGATAGTTTGTTACCACACGTAGTACCTTTTGCTGGTGAAACAGAATTGGGTATTAGTGGTGAAACTTATAACGACTTTGTATCTAGAGTAGAAAAAGATAAGTAACACAAACTAGAGAACGCTCCGTAAGGAGCGTTCTCTATTAGTTCCTAGCTGTAACAGGCATGTTAATGCAAAAGGTCATTACATCATCATATTCAATATCTAGATGTTGCAAGTATGTTAGCTTTACTAGATTAAAAGCATTTAGTTTAAATTTATTAGGTTCTTCTATAACCGCATCTTCTTCTTTACCTATTAACGATAAAGCTGGTACAGTAAAAGATACAGTAGGCATTGGGTTATCGGCTAATGCCTCACCGTGTGCTGTCATCCATCCATTAAAGTCATACATTGCTACATTATTAAAATTAGCTTTAATAAAGGCAGGTGTAAGCTCCACTGTGGATTTATAAATAAACTCTATATTTAATTTTAAATCTAAATGCATTTCAATAGCTGACTTAGCTATTTGTTTATGTTCTTCACTTAATGTGTAAGGATATACATTAACCCAAAGTTCTTTAATAAAAGCAAAAGGTTTTTCTTGTAACTCCACTTCAGCTTGCTTAAACATATTCTCTAGTAAGTAAAGTAAATTAGTAACCCTAGTATTAGCAATATGCAATATATTGCGTTTACTATAAAGTTCTAGATAACGATCCATATCTAGACCAGGCACTAACTTACTAAAGTCATCACTTTTGCGAAACAAATAACCATTCGTTAAAGCTATAGATGGGTAGCTCTCATCCATCTCCATTAACGTAGATATCCTTACGTCAAATAATTCATCTAAGCCTACTAAAACTCTTAGTGTTTCATTAGACATAATTTATACCTTTAAACGTTATTGTCTATATGCGCAGTAGTTAAAAATACATTAAATACAGTAGATGCTTTAGGTCTACTATTTAAACTATCTAATAAATCTTGACTAACAGCACCATCTCTAAATAATACACGATTCATTGCATTAAACGCTTTGCGATCGCCGCCACGCTCTTTCATAAACTCTACAATGCATTGCTCATAGCCTTGAGCCTTCATCATGTTAAGTTCAGGACCACTCAAGGAACTAGTTTTACTGGAACTACCAGCGGGTTGGTTAGTGAATTGATCCACTACCGACTGACTAGAAGCTACAGACATTTTATTTACTAGAGTTTGAAATTGGCGACGATTAGCTAACTTTAATATCAGATATTTCTTAGGTGTTTTATAAACTTCACCAGTGGCTTTATCCGTAAGCCATAAGTGTTCAAAAAACTCATGTCCTAGTTTTTTAGCTAGTTTTAAATTCCTATCTATATCTAATTTAACTTTATTACCATTAGGTACTATAAGCTTAAGTATTTTTTTACCTTCCGACAATTCTCGCATAAATTCTGAGAATTGTTTTTCGGTCAATCCATTTAAATACTCGGCATATAAAGCTTTATTTACGCCGTCTGGTAATAAGTTATTTACATTGTCTAAAATGTATTCGGTTGCTGCTTTACGATTGCCCATAGCTTATACCTTACTGTTTTTAATAGTAGGCACTACTACAGTTCTAAAGTCATCTAACCAAGCTCTATGGTCTTCATTATTCGCTAGACATGCTCTGGCTTCTAAAGTATCTGAAGAACTACTTAGAACTGCTAATTTAGTACGCCAGTAATTATTAGCATTTTCTAGTTGCTCTCCTACAGAATGGTTAGCGTTATTAGTAGGAAAACGCTTTTCCCATTCTGTAGTTTCGCTAGGTACTTTTTCAGAGAGTATGTTAGAAATCTTTTGGTAAAGATTTAAATTACTCATATATGTAATCTTTAATTAGGTTTAGGTAGCCAGTATGGATGATACGTACCAGCACGCATATTTAAAAGATCCATTGTAGATAAGAAAGGTTTGGTGTCAGGCTTAATGTCTTCTAAAAACATCCAGTAACCTCTAGTACTTAATAGTACATCCCAATCATACCCTTTGGCTTTTAAATCATTATAAAGTTCTTCCGGACTGCAAATAAAACCGTCGTCTAAATGATTCCACAGATAATGCATTTGACACATTTCTGAACAAATCTCTAATGCTCTTTGTAGTTTAGGTGTTTCATTTATTTTAGAGCGAATAGTAGTGCGGCCTAAATTTACTTCTGGTACTAAAGCAATTTGATAAGTTCTATCATTGCCAGTAATACCATATTTATCCATGGTCTTTAAAAAACAAAACTCGGTTAATCCTCGTAGAATACCTTGAGATTGTGACACTACAAGTTCAATAGGCATACCACTAGCGCCACCTTTTGCTCGTAGAGCAGTCATGGTGATCCGTAGTAAATCTGTATCACCCTTAAATTCATCCTTAGTATCGATAGGAAATTCTGGAGTTTTATCTTTAGTGAGCATCTTTTGTAAAGAATAAATCCACCATGTGTTATGTGGTAAGAAAGTAAACTTTTCAGATACGCCTTTAAACTTTAAATTATTAGACATGAATGCTAACTTTTTAGGGTTAGGAGCATATGCGTCTAATTGAAATTCATCGCCCATGTGAGCGCAAAGAATCATATATAGAGATGACTTAGAAGTTAAAGCTGGAGCTTCACCTAGTAATTGAGTTTTAACTCTACCACCAGCCATATACTGCATGTTACGTTCTTTACTACCGATATCTTCATCTGAATATTTTTCTTCCATTGAAGAACTAAATTCTGAAATAGAATCTAAGCCTACTAACGATGGCATAAATACTTTAGTGTATTCACCACGCTTGTCTACTAATTCACAAGTTCTGGTATTGTGCTTAGGATCAGCTAGTTTAGATTCCATAGCTTTTTTGAGCATGTTGTACCATTCATCACCTTGGTACTGTCCTTTATTAGTAATAAAGGCTCTACGCTCATCTTCTAAATCTTTACCAGCTAAATTAGGAAATTGCCAAGCCATGGATTCCATTCTGTACATTGTTTTTGTACATTCAGTATCGTATGTCTGCGCCATCGCAGAAGGGTATCTGTCTAATGTAGATAATAGATAGAAATCCATTAGTGTAGATTTAAACATATTGGCGCGAGCACCAATACCTGTTAATGGATATAGTCCAGCTAGTAAAATACTTTCGCCATGTTTACCTTTAACATAGTGACCTGTAGGTATATCTAATAAACAACCTACATTAAAAATAGCTTTTGCTCTAGGAGCCATTTCAAAGCTTTCAAACATTATCTTCTCCGACTCTTAGGGTAATGCGAGGTACAGCTAAAAACTCACTGCCGCCATTAAGACCTTTCCAATTTCTATAAGAAACATAGCCTACTTTAAATACTAGGCCACGAAAGTTAAATACTTTTTTACCTATTTTAAATGTAAAACTCCAAAATGGATAATGGTTATCAAATAAACCTTTCGACAGTTTTTCTTCTTCAGATATTTTATACCAATAACCGCTAACAGGTATAGCTAATTGCCATGTTAAAGTCATACCTACATTTCTAGTACTTAGATTCCACCATCCTGTAAACATACTGCCTAAATATTTCTGCATTGTAACCATACTAGGTTCGTACATTCCAGCAGGAAAATAATCGTCTGGAGTATCTACACATTCTAACCATTTAGGGAATGTGTATCGTTGTATATCCAAACCTTCGCCGTATTGAATTTTATCTTTAATGGCGTCCATGTTAGCTTTTTTTAAGCCTAGCATAGCAAATGGAATTACAATCCAAGCGATCAAACGCCACATACACTCACAAAAAAATAACCACCAAAAACGTTTGGGTAATGATTTTACATTAGCCATTTATAAACTCCTTAAAATAATTATTGGGTTTAAATGTTACTATACACAATATCGGTGTTTTTATTTTAATTTTATAGACATATACATACATTAATACTTTACTAAAGGGTTTATATCCATGTCACCTACAATGAAAAAATTAGAATTACAGCATCTAGCCATTGGCATGGAATCGGCTGTATTAACTAACGAAAATTTCTTTGACAATATGGCTGGTAGATTAACTAGCTTTATGTCAGATGTAAAAAGCTTTTTACAAGTTCGTTTACAAAACGAATCTAGTTTAGCTGAGAATGTAAACTTTGTTGTAAGCTATCCTCAACTAATAGCTAAGTTACAAGATATTAATTACACATCAGTTAAATCTGTAACTGTACATTGTCCTCCTGGACTTAGTGTAACGTATTTAGAACTATTAGATAAATTAGAAGAAGCGTCACTAATTACTAATGCTTTACAAAAAGACGTTTTAACGCCTATTCTAAAATGGTTAGCAATACATTTATCTAAGCCTGAGTTATTTGGTAGTTTTAGCGGCAGTAATTCTATTCCAGATTTGAAGCAACATGATTTAGCTGGTATTAAAACTAAGTTACAATTATGTTTTAAAGAATCTAATACACGTACTGCTGTGCCTTATGGCGAAGCTTTTAAACGCAATGCAGATTGGAATGAATCTATTGCTCGTGTTCGCATTTTACAAAATAGTATTAATGCCTATCCGCTAGCACAACTCAACGACGATGTAGCAGAGCTTACTAAACGTTTTGATATTCTAATTGCTAAGCTAGAAAGTAAGAATGAATTAACTTTATCTGCTAATAAAGTACAAGCTTTATCAGCTTTATGCTTTGCTGTAGCACAAGAATGTGAGTTTTATGCTTTCTATTCTGTACAGCTACAATCTACACTTAGAGCTTTAATGGATACAGAACAAGTATTAGCAAAAGCTTTTAATGTAGTGAAATAAAAAAATACTTAACAATTATACTACACACTCCGTTAGGAGTGTGTAGTATAAATTACCTATGCTTTAGTAAAGTATTTTAAACAAGCTTGCTGGTAATAATCAAAATCATTTTTATCCAATGATTTTACATTAGCCATTTCTAAACATTGGCTTTTTAGAAAACGAAAATACTTTTCTATTTTTGCCTGTTTATATTCTTTCATAATTTTTACAGTAATAAAACTTAGTTTATCTTTATCGCTGTAATGTTTTTCTAACAGTTCTTCTACTGAATCTACAAATACTTCTATGTCATCGCCTACTTGCCAAGGTAACTCAGTAAGATAATAGCCTATTAAATTTACTATGCGCCTTCCGTTAACGATGCGCAATCCACCACTGCTAGTTTCTACTAAAGACCAAACATATACATTTTGATATTTATTAATACTGTTTAATTCTTTACCGTAGGTTTCGTACATTAATGTACTATCAGTATTATTAAATTTATCCAATGGATAGGAAATTGGTTTATAAAGAGTTTCCCATTGTGTTTCATTAATTTTTTCTACCATCGATTTATCTCCTGTTAATTTTTTAATTACGGATTACATTTAAATAATATATATTTATAACAATTTACACTAACGGCATAAATATATTAATCCTTCTCCTATTTAGGAGAAGGATTAATAATAAAGTAATAACATACTACAGGCCCCTAGGAAGCCAATGTACCACCAGTTTTAACGCCATATGTATTAGATAGTAAAAGGTTAATATCGTCCAACATATCGTCTTGGCGACCATACCACAACCACTGTGGTATTACCTTTAACAAGTCTTCTAAAGATTCTTTAGTAAAAGTCAAAGAATCTTTATGTAGGTCTACGGTTTTATAAAAACAACTAATAAGTTCTTCATCCCATATCCAATTATGTATTATGGCTGGGAACTCCATAGAGTCTACATCATCGGCTACTCGTAAAGCTTTGTTTAATTGTTCTAAGGAATCTTTAGAAACAGTATCTGCATCTATCAATTTGTAATACAAACTAGTAATAAACAACATTCGCTTACTGTGTCTGCTTAACCCTTGAATAATTAAGAATAAAAAAATGCGTCTAATAAATCGCCCAACATTGTTAAATAACGTTGACATGTTAATTAGCTTATGTAAAGTGGAAAGTTATTGTTAACTATCTAATAGTTTTACCTATTGGATAACCATTCTGTTAGAGTATCCAGCACAATATATGGCTATGTCTTCTGCAGTTTCTACAATACATGCGTATCTAAAAGTAGCAGCAGATTCAGGCCATGTAATTACTTTAACTCTAAGGTCTGACGATGCTAAAGCTGATAAATCATTACGAGGTAATAAGTCAATTCCAAATGTTTGGACTAAGTCCATATTTTTAAAATCGCCATTTACAACATATTGAACATTTACTTTAACACTTTTTACTGTAACGCCGAACTCTTTACGCAAAGATACTTTAGTAGTTTTCTTACCTACTTCTGTTTCAAATAATTTATCAGTAATATCGGTTACACAAATTAGATCTCTATTTTTTAAATAGGTTTCTAATTTATCTTCTAGTTCATTCAATTTATCCATAATAGCAAAACCCATTCTAGGTGGGTACATTTCTTCGGTTAGAGAAATGTGCTTTGGATACAGACCCAATTGCAAATCGTTGTTACGAATGTTAGGGTCTCTATGAATAAACTTATTACCGTTCTTACGAATTTCTGTTAAAACTTTAGTAGAAAAAATAGTATCTAATTTACCGAACACCAAACTACCACGACCAAATGGAGTATTAGCATCTTGATAAACTTTAAGCATTTCTAATTCTGGTATGGTGTTCTTTAAATATAAGACACCGTAAGTATTTGAAGCAATGGGTTTACCAGCTAATAAATTATCTTTATCATGGTCTCCAATATAATAAACATGTCTACCATCATTAGATATATCATTGCCAACTACATGACAATTGAAATATAAATTAGGAGCACACAAGAATCTATTATAATCTCCATTAGCCCAATATTTATCTACAGGACTTAATGTAATAGGAAAATCATTTAGATCTTTTTTACGACCCAATATAATGCCATTAGTAGCTAAAGCATCAGCAGATTCATTACCATAGTTTCCACTATGTCCATAAACATGAGACACTGTAATTTCTATATTGTTTAATAAAAACTGATCTTTGATTTCGCCTACAAGTGTCCAATAATCAATATTTTTAATTTGATTGCCAGTACTAGCACGCCATTGATTTCTACGCCATTGTTCTAAATATTCTTTAAAGCCTTCTACTACATATTTAGAATCGGCTAAAATTAAAACTGATTTAGGCTTAACCGGTAAATCATTTATAGTAACGCCATGCTTACAAGCTACTAAAGCATAGTTAGCAGCTTCTATAAAAGCTTTTAGTTCAGCTTTGTTATTAGTAGGCTCTTGTAATAAAGCACCACAACCATCCAAGTAAGCAACTAAATTTACTTGGCGATTATCCATAAATGTATCGGGTAAACTTACATCTGCGACGGCTTTAGCGGTGTTTTCTATTTCAGTAGGTAAAGCTGTATTTATTTTATCTTTATTTAAGTAGCCTTTTTCAGTAGCTACTATCCCACCTAGACCTAAACCTTTTTTAGGTTCGACTAATTCTGCTATATAGCCATGTACGCCCCATCCACCCACATCACCGTGTGGTTTAAATGGTCTGCAACCACCATCGCTATACATTACAATTTTGTATTCGTTATTCATGTCTATAATCTCTGAGATTCTTTACATGAAATCTATCTATTTAATATTTTTTAATGCTAATCTATAAGTTTTTCTAAAGATTTAATGTGTTTATTTAAATCATCGATGTGATCGATTAATATTAAATTTATTTCATCGTCTGTCATATTACCGTTTATATTAGGTAGGTATGGCTTAATAGGTTTCTCTATAGATTTATTATTGCAGTCATCCTTTACTGTATTAGTAGGAGGTACCGTAACATTAATTGTATTCAATATTACAGGTTCAGTAGTATTGATGGGCGTAGCAGTACCACAGCCCACCAACAACAATGTAAATAAAAATGATTGCTTCATTTTGTTTTATTTATGTTCACGCTGTTTTAATTGTTGATATCTAGTTAATGACATTCTTTCTACATTAACGTGCTTTTCAGTAGTTGGCAATTGGCATTTAGTATCATTGTCAATTTTGTTATTTAAATCATCTAGTTTTTTAATAACAACATCATCTACTGTAGTTACTTTATTACTTTGTAAAGTAAGAATAAGTTTATTTTTATTATCTAATTCCTTTTCTGCTAATACAACGGCGTTGTATTGATAAACATTATTCATTAACGATGCTATAGCACACCAAAACAATACAGATCTCGGTATTGTATTTCTGTAAGATCTATTCTCTCTTAAGAAATTAGCAAAAGCTATAACCGATTTTATAAAAATACCTAAAGATCCCATTACACACATCTCCTATAGCGTCAGATTCGATCCTATGAACCTTCACATTATCAGTCCTTTTTAGGGATTTTACAATATGCTTTCTATTAATGGTTTTGCTAAGATAGATGCCTTAGCCAATAACGCCAATGGTGTTATATCAACATTTGGAGAATTATCTCCTTCTTCTTCTACTTTTGCTAAAGAAAAATCTTATTTTGCTAATAGCACTTTAGGTGATGTTACCTTTGTAGGTTTTAGTTGTTTTGATGGCACAACTAAAACTATAGTGTCACCAACCATAGGTAATGAAATTGCATTAGTTTTAAATTGGGTTTATGAACAAGGTAAATCTGGTACTTTACCATCTACTAAAAGTCAACTAATAACTGCATTAGAAGCAGAATTTAGTTATCTTGATAGTTTTAATGTTGGTGATCTATTAGTTGATACTACGTTAGTTTTACCTGAATGGGTATCTTTTACCAATACAGTAAATGTAGGTAATACTTACGATGCTAAAGTATGGTTTAGCAATGATTCTTTTGTAGGTCAATATCCTGTTTCAGAATTAATTGTAATCCCACCCGTTACAAGTGTTGACGTATTATTTACTAACTACGGTAGCGTACAAAGTTATTTAGCTAGTAGAACTCAAACGCAATTAACCGATGCGATTCAAACCGCCAGTGATAACTTTCCATATACGTTTCTAAAGACTGAAACATTTGATTGGATTAGTGGTTTAAACAGTACTGTTTCATTACCTACTAACTGGACTATAATCGGTTACGGTGTAGCTGGTAACAATGTCGATACTATTAAACAAGCCATCAAAGATTATATTTTAGCTAATAGTTCGCACAGTGAACTAGAATGGAAAGTTTTAATCCCATCTTTATTTGTAAGTACTGAGTTTATTATTACACCGCATTGGAACAGATACAGCATAGATAATCAAACTTTACAAGCAGGTATGTATAGTTCTACATTAAGCCCTCAGGCTATTTTAGATTATGCTTTGCTTACTAAAGGTGATTATCCTACAGTACATGTTGGTACCGCTACTAAAGGTAGTTTCTTTACTTATAAAACTTTAGCTTTTAGTATTGTAGGTAATCCTGATAACATTAATGGTGATTATAACTTCGGTTTAAAATTTAAAGATTATTTACCGATTGCTTCTACCAGTACAGATTTTTCTAGAATGTCTGTAAAAACTCAACAATGGTCTAACCTTATTAACAGTATGCTACCTGTAGCAGAAACAATGACAAGTAATTCTAACGTACCTTTGACTATGTCTAGAACAGTTAGGGGTCCTATTACTTTTGTTAGTAAGAGTTTAGATGGTGTTTTATATTTAGTGGCTACTAAAGCTTCTATTCCTACTTAATAAAGGTTTTAATTCATGCCTATTATTAGACGTACGCCAACGCTTTATGCGTCAGGTAAATATACAGTAGCAGCTCCATTTGCTTTAGAGATAGATACTGTATACACCACTATAGCCATTCGTAGTTTTGCTGATATAGTAGCAGCTGGTGAAGAAGTATATACTACTTATTACGAACCATTTGCTCTAACAGAAAATATCTTTACTGGCGATTTAGAAGCTAAAGTAAGTATCGTTACTTTAAGAGCAGAAGATGGTACTTTATTTTACATACCTGATTCTTATATTCTGTCATATCCAGACATTTCTAATATTCAATATTCACATATTGTTTTGTCTTTAGATTATGGTGGTTTACCTAACATCATTAGTTTAGATTTTTTAATTCAGCAATTAAAAACTACTAGCTTAGAAAGTATCGGTATAGATCCTAGTATTTTAATACACAAGGTACCCACTACCGAATACGTAAGTGCTTTAGATAATGCTAACGCTGAAGCAGCTAGGGTAGCTAATATTACCAATCACATTAGTGATTCACAAACAGTAAGGGAACTACAGCGTACTATTAATGAGCAACAAGTAGTCATTAATCAACTTACACAAATGGCTATAGATAACAATTTGATAGACGTAGTATAAAAAATAAAATACTTTATAAATAAAACATAGTAGCGCTAATGCGCTACTATGTTTATGCTTTTATGTTTTAGGTCATATTCTACCGGTTTACCCATATTTTTAAAGTAAGATAAACTTTTTAAAATTTTACAATGGCTTTTTAAATCTTGCATGGACTGAAAATATCCACGTGTATGAAATAACAAGCCAAAGGCTACTAAAGTAGAACATAGTGTTTCATCTACCACTTTATTACTATTAGGTTTATAAAACACTAACTCTGTAGCTTCTTCTAAAGGCACTGGTGTAAAGAAACGATTAATTGGTAGTACGACTATGGTGGAGTCGTTTATTAGTCCATACGTGCCTCCTATTGACGGTAGGATAGGCGTAGTCCAATATTCTACTCTACGTAAGTCTACCGTGCGAAACCAGTCATCAATTAGACTTTTTACTTGCTCTAATTGTTCTACATTTAAATTAGCTGTATATTTGCAGCTAGGAAAACGACTGTCATACACGGTTTTGAATTGGCGTTCTAAGTTTAAGTTAGGTATGGGTGTTTCACCTATATCTACTAAAATTTGTACATAGTCGTCACCTGGAATTTCTTGATCTATATATCTGTCTAGATAAGGTTCTCCTTGTAAACGACTTACTACAATATCAGTACCACGACCATATATATCATCATAGTCACCAAATATACTTAAGTAAGATTCTACTATCATTTTTATATCTGTCATCATTAGTCTCCTAGGACTTAGTTCTTATTAAGAATGTATCTAAACTTACAGATATTGCTAAAGCTAGTAATAAACACAACACATAGCCTATCTGTTCTATTAGTGTGGTAGTTACTATTATATCATCACCTATATCTGGTATATCTGCATTTCTAAGTGACTCTAATACATCTGTGCTAGCGTAGCTTACCCAACTGCCATCTGTTTTGTAATCATTCGGTACACCGATTAAACTAGCTTTATAAATAATACTTTTAGTACCTATACTAGATACCTTAATATTAAAATAATGTTGTACAATGATACTTTTTTGGTTAGAGTTGTAAATCACATTAGGGGATACTTTATCTCCTTTGTAAATTACAATTCCACTAACTTTGTATTTGGTGTTGTATGCTACTAATACTAAAATTAGTGTAACTATAATAATTCTTACTATATTCATAATTAGTCTCCAGGACTGGGTTTATAGATTAATTTAGATATTTGTTTTTATCAATTATTAACCTATGCTTAATATATTTAACTTTGTTAGGTTTAAATATAAACAATGGGAATGTAATTCCCCATACTACAAAACATATAGAAGTAAACAAATCATTGTCATCTATACTAAAACTAACTAAACCAATAAAAGCTAATATAGAAATTGTTAGTAACATAACAGAAGTAAATCCGTATATAAATATTAATTGCTTTATATACACTGATTTATTTGGTAATCTTTTTGTCATTAATAATGCCTTTTAAATATTAAGGTTAAATTAGTATAACCTTTCAATAATATTAGCATACTAAAAACAATGCTTGCGCTACCTATTAAATAATTCTTTTTAATTCCATTATCTAAACCGTAGGCTATTAACAAACCTCCTATTAAACCATATGCTACGATAAATAAACATCTTACTATTAAATCTTTAAACATTTGTTTTACTCCTTAATTGTTAATTTGTGTTTCCATAATAGTAATATATATCTGAAATGTAATGTATTTAGCGGCATAATGGCTATTACACTAGCCATTGCCAGTGTGTTTGTATATTTTTTTATGTAGTATGTATATGTTATGAGTATGTATGTATGTATGAAGGATTAATCATAGGATGCGTAGTCTCCAGACGTAGCTTAACTGTTACCCCCAATATTATTCTCTTCTTCATTCTTGCTACCGCAATCATTCAGTCGTTCATAATATTACCCCCAAATATTTTTTTATTTAATTTGTATATTTTTTTATATAGTAAAATTTTTATTAAGAAAAATAGTTAGTAAGTTTAAACTAAATATTTTTATTATTTTTTACTACGTAAAAATAAAAGTTAATTAATTAAGTTAAAAAAGCAAAAGCAAATAGTTATAAAGTTTATAGAGAATATTAAAAAGCAAAATTTAATTAGCTAAACAACTACCTTAAAAAAATTAGGCTTTTATAACTATATATAGGCGAAAATTTGGCCGGCGGATTTTGGGGGCGGCGGGAGCCAAAATTAAAATGTAAATTAAAATATGTACACTACTGGTCCTAGGACCAGTAGTGTAGTAGTTACTCTTTGTAA
>ERZ724506.31-NODE-31-length-55103-cov-152.857197_pt1 | contig 55103 bp, 51 predicted proteins | sample MGYA00376039_ERZ724506 | MGnify/ENA primary metagenome ERZ724506 (study PRJEB28724, sample SAMN07190887) | wastewater metagenome | isolation source: effluent of sewage treatment plant in Hong Hong | place: USA: Christiansburg, Virginia | collected 2016-03-01 ... | reverse complement strand
CGCACGTACGGTGGTGTGGGAAGTCCCGCCCGTGAGGGCGGTCTTACCCGATTGCATTATAAAAACATGATAAAGAGGAGTCGCAGTATAATGTTAGATCCACTCTGATTTATATATTTTAACTTGGTAACACATTGAAGTGTTTTCTAGTTTTCCTTGTGTTATTTGAGTGGTGATTACTTCTGTGTTAACTAAGACCATCATATACCAGATTAGTCTATGTCTTTGGGTAAAGTTGAAACAGATAATTCGAACATACCTGGATAGAGAGAAAAGTCAACAATTAGCTATTGAAAATTCAATATGGTGTGTGCCTGAGGGTTAGTTATAGATTATTGCCAGAAATTTAGAGTCGAAAGTAAAAGTAATAGATAACCAAAATATGCTAACTAATCATCATGAGCTGGTAAAATACAGTGCTTATTTCAATTAAATTGATTATTTTAAAAGGTGAATATTATGCGTAAATTAGTGGTGATTTTATTAATTTCTGGAGTTAGTTCGTCTTTTGCCAGTTCGGTAGTTGCTCAGGCTGCTGAATCTGAAGCGATGACTAAATGTTTAAGTACTAAAACTCAGTTAGAATGCAACGCATTGCAAAGTGCTGGTACTAAAGCGGTGGCAAAAGCAGCAACGGCACAAACTGCACAATAATTCAAAACTTCAATAAAAAAGGGGCATAAATTGCCCCTTTTTTATTGATTTCATTTAAACATGAATTTAATTAATTTTTAAATTGCTAGCTTGTAAATTAAATTACACAAATTAGCTAAAACTTCATTAATTACATAATCACGTACGGATTAAATTTTGCTTATGCTCAAATTAATCTAGTTAAAAACTAAAATGTGTAGTTACATATCACTATATTGCGGTCCTGAGCCAGCTTCTGGAACTGTCCAAGTAATATTTTGCGTTGGGTCTTTGATATCACAAGCCTTGCAATGAACGCAATTTTGGGCATTGATCTGGAGTTGCGCTAGTCCATTTTTTTTAACAATCTCATAGACGCCAGCTGGACAATAACGGGTTTCTGGTGCAGCAAAATCGACTAAATTTATCTTAATGGCGCTACTCGGATCTTTGAGTTGCAGATGAATTGGTTGATTATCATCATGGGTGACATTGGCTAAATGCACTGAAGAAGCTTTATCAAAGCTAATTTTATGATCATAAGCTGGATAAGTAATTCGCTCGGATTTGGATTTATATTGGGTGCGTAAATGATCGGCTTTTTGGATTTTGAAAGTCCACGGCGCTTTGCCACGCAAGATAAATTTTTCCAAGGCAGTATAGATTAAACCCAATAGTCTGCCATGTTGAAAGGCTGGACGGATATTACGCACGGCGTGTAAATCTTGATAGAGCCAACTATTTTTAAATAGCTCAGGATAACTAGTTGCAACTGGTTGATTTTGTTTAATAGCGCTCAGAATTGCACTCGCGCCAAGCATTCCAGATTTAATTGCATTATGTACGCCCTTAACTTTGGGTACATTAATAAATCCGGCACTATCACCAATTAAAATCCCACCCGGGAAACACAGTTTGGGTAATGCTTGTAAGCCGCCTTCAACCACCGTGCGAGCGCCATATTCAAGCCGCTCACCATCTTTGAGTAAGCGTTTAATATTCGGGTGTAGCTTAAAGCGTTGAAACTCCTCATACGGGCTTAAATATGGATTTTGGTAATCCAGTGCGGTGACTAAGCCAACTGACACGAGTCCACCAGCCAAGTGATAGACAAAACCTCCACCATAGGTTTGTGCATCTAATGGATAACCAAGGGTATGCGTGACGTTACCTAAACGATGTTTTTTGGGATCAACGCGCCAAATTTCTTTGATGCCTAAGCCATAGGTTTGCGCTTGCGAATCTGCATTAAGTTTAAAGTATTCGATTAATTGCTTACTCACTGAGCCACGACAGCCCTCGGCAAGAATAGTTTGCTTGGCGCGAATTTCAATTCCTGGTTGGTAATTAGCACTTGGCGTACCATCGCGTGCTAAGCCCATGTCACCAGTTAGAATTCCTTTTAGTATTCCATCTTCGATAAGTGCTGATTTAGCTGCAAAACCTGGATAAATTTCAACTCCGAGACTTTCGGCATATTCGGCTAACTTGCGACAGAGTTGACTTAGGCTAATAATGTAATTACCATAATTACTCCAATCGCTGGGTAAAGGTAATTTATACTGCTTGGATTTAGTAAAGTAAACTATTTTATCTTTTTTGACTTCAGTTGTAACTGGGAAGCCAAGTTCGCGCCAATTGGGAATTAATTCATCCAGCCCGCGCGGATTCATCACACAACCCGATAGGATGTGTGAACCAACTTCACTACCTTTATCAAGTAAGCAAATACTTAGCTCTTGCGCGTTAAGTGTGGCAAGCTGTTTGAGATGAATTGCCGCAGCTAGCCCTGCTGGACCAGCCCCGACAATTACAACATCATATTCCATTACATCGCGTTGAATAGTCATAATTTTTTAACCTGCAACACTTGAGACCGCTTTAGCTTCAATTTGGCGATCAGATTTTTGTTCAATGAAACTCATTAAGTAATTACATAGTTCTTTACATTTTTCACCCGTAATTCCAGAAATTACAAAAATTTTATCAAAATTAGTCTGGGTTTCATATTGTTTAAAGCGCGCAATGAAATCATCAATTACCGCCTCACGTTCATCGGGTGCCAATAAATCAATTTTATTAATTACCAAATAACGTGGTTTACCGTAGAGTTCCTCAGAATATTTTTCTAATTCTTGGGTAATTGCCACGGCTTCAGCCACAATGTCGTTTTCTTCATTGAGAGGTAAAATATCCACGATATGCAATAATACTTTGGTACGTTGGAGATGTTTCAAAAATTTATAGCCTAAACCTAAACCCTCAGCAGCACCTTCAATAATTCCCGGAATGTCAGCAATTACAAAACTACGCTCGGCATCCACACGAACCACACCCAGATTTGGATGGAGGGTGGTAAATGGATAGTCGGCAACCTTAGGTTTTGCCGCGGATACTGCACGAATAAAGGTAGATTTACCTGCATTCGGTAGCCCAAGTAAACCAACATCGGCAAGAACTTTTAATTCGAGGCGAATATTTAAGCGCTCACCTGGTTCACCTTTGGTGGTTTGCCGAGGTGCGCGGTTGGTTGATGATTTAAAATGAATATTACCGAGACCTTTTTTACCGCCTTGCGCAATAGTTATTTCTTGTCCAACTTTTTCCAAATCCGCCATAACTAGCCCAGTGTCTTCATCAATAATCGTGGTACCAACTGGTACGCGTAAATAAAGATCATCGCCTTTATGACCGTAGCAATCTGAACCGCGCCCATGCTCGCCGTTATCTGCCGCATAGCGTTTGACAAAACGATAATCCACGAGTGTGTTTAAATTATTATCGGCAACAAAAATAACCGAACCACCCGTGCCGCCATCGCCGCCATTTGGTCCGCCATTTTCAATATATTTCTCACGGCGAAATGACATACAGCCATTGCCACCATTACCAGCAATTACTTCAATTCTGGCTTCATCAATAAATTTCATAAGTTCTTTCTGTGTATATTTTCAAGGAGTATTTGTGTGATAAGTTAATTGAACTTAATTCGCTTTAAATAGTTGTTCTTGAATAGGGTATAATTTACCTCGGGATTTTACCATAAATTGGTGAACTAGGTTTTTGATAGTGCTGGGTTTTAGATTAGGTAGGTGGATTAGATGGTATATTTGAGTAATTCTGCGCTTGAAACGATTCTGCCTGATTATCCAGGAAATGCATTATTAAATGGTAAATTCTTGAATTATCGCAAAAGTAGCGCACCAAAATTGAAGGATATTTTACGTTGGCAATTTAGTTTTAACCCCGAACGCTATAACAATAAACATTCAACCTATCAACCTAACTTAATTGAAGATCAGCGAATTTTTGATAAAAGTATCGATAAAATTGTTTGGCTTGGACATGCGAGTTTTTTGCTGACGCTAAATGGCAAGCATATTTTGGTTGATCCTGTCTTTAAGCACATACCCTTGGTTAAGCGGCGGGTGAAAATACCTTTTGAAATTAATGCTTATCGGCAGATTGATTATGTCTTGATCACGCATGCACATTTTGATCACTTAGATCGGCGCACACTGATTAAATTAGCTAAGCTTAACCCGCAGATGCAAATTTACTGTGGCTTGCAAACGGCGGCAACCCTGCAAAAATGGAAGATTAGCAATCCTATCGTTGAAGCGGGTTGGTTTCAAAAATTTCCAGAATCTGCGGATGGGATAGAATTTTACTTTTTACCCGCACAACATTGGTCAAATCGTAGTCTTAAGGATCGTAATTGTCGCTTGTGGGGGAGCTTTATTGTGAGGTGTGCACAAAAAACGCTGTATTTAATGGGCGATAGTGCGTACGCCGAACATTTTTCCGCAATTAGCCAATTATTTCCAGCGATTGATTATGCCTTATTGGGTGTTGGTGCTTACACTCCGCAGTATATTATGCAAACTAGTCATCTCAATCCAGCCGAAGCGTTTCAGGCGTTTAATGATTTGGCGGCCAAACAATTAATTCCGATGCACTATGGAACGTTTATTTTGGCCGATGAGCCAATCGCCGAGCCGATTCTAAAGACGCGTCAATTGTTTGCCGAAACTCCTGAGCATTTGTGTGAATTGTCGATTGGTGAGCTGTTACGTATTTAAACAAAATGGTAATGCTCCAATCTCTAAAGCAATTTAAAAGTTTGTCATAGCCTCTTTTAGGACCGCGTGATCCATCTGTAACGCAACATACATTCGCTTTAATCTATTCTTTTCTGCCTCAAGCTGTTTTACTTTGGATAGCATTGAGGCATCCATGCCGCCATATTTAGAGCGCCATTTATAAAATGTTGCGCTGCTTATGCCATTGCTACAACATACTTCTGTGATTGGCATACCACTTTGTGCCAATTTTAGAATATTGATTATTTGTGATTCGCTAAATTTTGAACTCTTCATTATTTACCCCATTTTTATGTTAGTCATTATTTTAAATCACTCTAATTTAGAATGACATTATCTTTTAAAGGATGTTGCCATTAATCGCCATTAAATTATTGGTTGCGTTTTCCATCTTGAGCTCCTGATAAGTCTTAGTTTAATATTTTAACTTAAACTACGAATCCAACAGTCCTCTTTTGGGTGATAAGTCCAGTAACAGAGATAACTATTTTAGTTGTCATGCATAGTTAAAGTTAGTGGTAGTGATAAATATTGAAATTAGTTAACTTGTCATTACTTATTTTAAGTATGACTGTGTCAGTGACTATTAATAAAAATTAAATGGAGGAAATGAAAAATGATTAAATCCAATAAATATTTGGGCGGATTAGCTGTCGTATTGGCTTCTTTAACTTTGCTGGCATGTAATGGAGGTGGTGGAAGTAGTGGTGGCGGGTTACCTCCACAACAAGAATATCAGCTTGGTCCATATTCAGATACGGGGAGTAAGACTGGATGTCTTTTACCTGGTGTCTTCAATAGCCAGTGCAGTGCAAAAAGTTCAACAGTTACGTTTAATGTTAGTTATGAAACAACACCAGCATCATACTTAGTCATTCCATTACAATCATCATTACCAAGTGGTTTGACTATTTCTCAGACTGGAACATGTAGTACTTCGCCTGTTGCTAGCTACTCATGTAGTTTTACGTTGATTGCTAGAAATACCGTGAGCGGAACTACTGTTAATATTCCGTTAAGTGGCTCTTTAGGTACTGTCGCTTTATATAGTGTAACTTTTCAGTAATGAACATTAAAAAAGCCATGGATGAATTCCATGGCTTAGTTTCAACTAAATGACAGTTGATTATTTACCTGGACGTAAACTACGTACAGTTTTACCAGCTTGCCACATTTCGCTATCACGAATTTCAGCTAATTCAGCTTCTAATTTCACACGATAATCATCTTGTGAATTAGTATCGATTGAGCGTTGTGCTTCTTCACCAGCGGCTACTTTTGCATAAAGTTGTTCAAATACAGGCGTAGTTGCATCGCGGAATGGACCTTTCCAATCTAATGCGCCACGTTGAGCAGTAGTTGAAGTATTAGCAAACATCCAATCCATACCATTTTCACCAACTAATTTAATCAATGATTCAGTTAACTCTTCAACTGTTTCATTAAAAGCTTCAGATGGAGTATGACCATTTTTGCGTAATACATTGTATTGAGCTTCCATCACACCAGCTAATGCACCCATTAAAATACCACGTTCACCAGTTAAATCTGAGTAAACTTCTTTTTGGAAAGTAGTTTCAAATAAGTAACCAGAACCAATTCCGATACCAAGAGCTAAACAACGCTCAGTTGCACGACCAGTTGCATCTTGGAATACCGCGAAAGAAGAGTTTAAACCCTTACCTTCTTGGAATAAACGACGTAATGAAGTACCAGAACCTTTAGGTGCCGCTAAGAATACATCCACATCTTTAGGTGGAACGATACCCGTGCGATCTTTGTAAGTAATTCCAAAACCGTGTGAGAAGTATAACGCTTTACCAGCAGTTAAATGTTTTTGTACGGTTGGCCACATTGCGATTTGCGCCGCGTCACTTAATAGATACATAATGATTGTTGCTTGTTGCATTGCTTCTTCTGGTGAGAATAATGTCACGCCTGGTACGAAACCATCACGCACAGCTTTGTCCCATGATTTAGATGGTGAACGTTGACCAACAATAACTTTGAAACCATTGTCTTTTAAGTTTAATGCTTGACCAGGACCTTGTACTCCATAACCAATAACTGCAATAGTTTCAGTTGCTAAAACTTCACGAGCTTTTGCTAAAGGGAACTCTTCACGAGTAACCACATTCTCTTCAACGCCGCCAAAATTCATAAGTGCCATAGTTTTTTCCTTTGTTTAAATTAAAATTTTTGATTGTTTAATACTCTAACATCACACACTTCGATAATTTTATGTAACTGATTAGTCAATTTTGAAATTGAATGATCATCGCTATATACAATTATTGAAAAATGTGACAACCCATCTTGCCCACTAAAAATACTCATTTGATCAATATTTACACTATACCGCGAAAATAATCCCGATATTCTTTGCAGTACACGTAATGAATTACGCGTCGCAATGGTAATGATATGCATATCATGATCTTTAACGTTAGTCATTTTAATCCCTTCCTAAGATAGTCTAATTTCAGCAACACCTGATCCAGCTGGTATCATTGGGAAAACTTTTTCGCGTTTTTCAACAATAACTTCAAGGAAGTAGGCTTCTTTTGACGCAAGCATTGCTTCAATTCCAGCCTCAAGATCTGCAGGATTTGATACAGTTGAACCTTTAATGCCATAAGCTGCTGCTAAGGCAATAAAATCAGGGTTAACCAAATCAACAAATGAATAACGCTCTTCATAGAACATTTCTTGCCATTGACGAACCATGCCGAGGTAGTTATTATTCAACAAAAGTATCTTCAATGGCAATTTTTCTTGTTTGATGACGGCTAATTCTTGAATATTCATCTGAATTCCGCCATCACCAGCAATACAAATTACTTCGCGATTTGGATTGGCTAATTTAGCGCCAATTGCCGCAGGTAGGGCAAAGCCCATCGTGCCCAAACCACCTGAGGTAATGTGTGATTTAGCTTGTTTGAAACGATAGTAACGCATTGCTGCCATTTGATTTTGTCCAACATCTGAGACAATGATTGCGCGTCCATCGGTTTTTTCCGATAACATGTTTACTGCTTGCGACATACGGATGATATCCGCTTGCATAGTTAGTTCGGGCTGAATTACTTGACGATATTCTTCTTCGTGTAATTTACGAAATTCTTCACGCCATTCAAGATGTTTATTCGGTTGCACATAACGCAATAAATGCGTGATAGCAAATTTAGCATCGGCTTGTAAACTAATCAATGATTTAACATTTTTATTAAATTCAGCGTGATCAATATCAATATGAATAATCTTAGCTTGTTTCGCATATTTAGCTAAATTACCCGTTACACGATCATCAAAGCGCATCCCGATAGCTAAAATTACATCCGCATGATTAGTCATAATGTTGGGTGCGTAATTACCGTGCATACCGAGTAAGCCGACAAATAATTCGTGATCACTAGGGAAATTATGTAAACCATGCAAAGTACACGCCACAGGAATAGTCGCTTTTTCAACCAATTTGAGTAATTCATCTTCTGCATTTGAAATACCCACGCCATTCCCAGCTAGAATTAGCGGGCGTTTGGCATTGTTTAGCATATCGGCAATTTCAATAAATTTCATATCCGAATGTTTGTGTACAGGTTCAACGCGTGGCACGTGAGGTAGGTATTCGTAATCCAACATCTCCATTTGTGCATCTTTGGTGATATCAACTAAAACTGGACCTGGACGACCGTGCGTTGCGTAATAAAATGCTTTTGCCATTACCGCTGGAATATCTGCGGCTTTGGTTACTTGGTAATTCCATTTGGTAATTGGAATAGTTATCCCAACGATATCCGCTTCTTGGAACGCATCCGAGCCAATTAAGTTACTTGCCACTTGACCAGTGATACACACTAATGGAACTGAATCTAACATGGCATCCGCAATCCCAGTTACTAAATTAGTTGCGCCAGGTCCAGAAGTGGCGATACACACCCCAATTTTGCCTGTGGATTTAGCATACCCCTCAGCCGCGATTACCGCGCCTTGTTCGTGACGAACTAGAACGTGATGGATGTTAACTTTTTTTTCAAATAAGGCATCGTAAGTTGGTAAAACGGTTCCGCCTGGGTAACCAAAAACTATCTCAACATTCTCACGGAGTAGTGACTCGACAATTGCTTGTGCGCCAGTCATTTTCATAGAATAAGCTCCTTTAGTTTCAATTAATTAAGTTTAAAATGTTCTTCGACATAAGCCATATTTACTGCTGCGATAAAGGCTTTTAAGGCTGAAATTTCAATGTCATCATCTTCAGCTTCTGCATTAAAGTGCTTGCCATTATAGTCAATAAAAATAGTCGATGCACACGTAGCATCTACCGTTACGCCTTTTGAGCGCGAGTTGTAGTCAATTACCGTAATGGTTGGCATTTGCGCATTAACCGCTTTATTTAAGGCACTTAGTGCCGAGCTACGACCTTGATATTCAACCACTAAGTCTTGTTGGCTAAAAAATTGTCCGTGGAAAGTTACAAGTGTTTTACCACTATTATCTTTAGCATAGCTTAAATCTTCAAGCTTGATTGGTGAACGATATTTTTTATAAGCTAATAGTAATTCATCATCAGTAATTCCTTTACGGCGATCGGCGTAGCAATCTTTGATGGCCTGAGTTACAGCAACTTTTTCACTATCGGTACATTGATAGCCAAATTTATCCAAAATTTGTTGCGCATGGTTACTACCACTGAGTGGACCAAAGACGAAACTAATTTCACTACCAACATCACGCGGATCAAAAGGTTGATAGGCTAATGGATTTTTTAGGATCGCATTAATGTGCCCACCTGAAGTATGCGAGGCTGAATTTTTTCCGACAATTGGTGAATGCGGTTGACGTGGCAACATCCGTTCGGCAATAAAATCTGAGGCTTGCTTCAGATATTGTATATCAATATTGGTATGATATGCTTGAGCTAAATGCGTAGCTTGACCAAATTGACGTATCATCATGATACATTGTTCGAGTGCAACATTACCTGCGCGTTCACCAACTCCATTAATGCAACCCTCAATTTGGCGAGCTATGCCGCGAAATACGCCATTCAGACTATTTTCTAGCGCTGTACCAAAGTCATTGTGACAATGCATTGACCAAATAATTTCTTTGTTAGGGAATTCTTGTTCCATGATGGCTTTGTGTTTAGCCATATTGTTGATAAAATAAGCTTCACCTTGGAAGTGCGATGCACCACCAATGGTGTCTGGACAATTAATCACCGTTGCACCAGCAGCAATAGCATGGCGAATTAAGTCGGTGGTGAAATCAAAGTTATCCTGTTGGCGCGAATAACCCTCAGGGCTAAATTCGACCTCAAAGCCTTGATCTGCCATCATTTTAATTAGGCGATGCACTGTCGAGGTAATTAATGGTTTATCATTGGCGAGTTTACCCAGTGAAGCTGCCATCAATTCTGGATCAACTGGTACATAAATATGAATCCGTGCCCGACCAATGGCTAAACTAGGTTGCAATGATTCCATCGTGCGCACAACTTGATCTTCACGAAGTTGACACAGTGCGGAAATTTTCATCGTTGAATTAACATTCGCCATGTTTTGTGAAATACTATTAACAATGGCAAAATCCGCGTTACTTGCCGATGGGAAACCTGCTTCTAGAATATCAATATGTAATTTATTGGCAATTTCGGCATACTGAAGATTATCTTCAAATGACATTCCTGCACCAGGCGATTGTTGTCCATCGCGTAGGGTGGTATCCAAAATATAAACTTGTTTGCTTGACATCTGAGTTCCTTTTTACGTTAGTTGAATCTTGTATCAATCGAACTAACGTAATCTTATTGAATAAATTAGCTTAAATTAGGCAAGTGCAGCAATTACTTGATCGGTAAATTCTTTAGTACCGACAACTTTTTCATTTGCATCACCAGTTGCAATATCACCAGTACGATAACCTGCGACAATTGCGGCTTTTACGGCTGTATCAATAGCTTGTGATTCAGGTAATAAATTGAATGAATAGGCTAACATTAGCGATGCCGATAAAATTTGTGCAATTGGATTGGCAATATTCAGATCTGCAATATCGGGTGCTGAGCCACCAGCTGGTTCGTAAAGGGCTAAACCACTGGCGCTAAAGCTAGCAGATGGCATCATCCCAACCGAACCTGAAAGCACCGATAATTCATCGGATAAAATATCGCCAAATAAGTTAGCAGTTAAGATTACATCGAATTGTGCAGGGTTTTTAACAATTTGCATTGCGCAATTATCAACTAACATATCGCTATGCTCAATATCTGGATTTTTGGCAGCCACTTCACTGACTACTTGACGCCATAATTTAGAGGTTGCCAAGACGTTGGCTTTATCAACTGACACAAGTTTTTTACCCCGAGTGCGTGCGACATTAAAGGCATATTCGGCAATTGAACGAATTTGACTCTCGGTGTATTCAGCGCTATCTGATGCGTGACGTTCGCCATCTTTTTGATCTAAAATATGTTCACCAAAATAAATATCGCCAATTAATTCCCGAAAAATCACCACATCTAAACCATTAGCCAATAAGGCTGGTTTTAACGGTGATAAGGCAGCGATCTCAGGATAAAGTGCCATTTTGCGAAAATTAATATTAAAATTAAACGCTTTACGTAGCGCTAAAATTGATTTGGCTTCGCTATTCGCCCATTTCGGTTCGTTTAACAAATGCACAGGGCCACCAACTGATCCAAATAAGATAGCATCAGATTGATTACAAATTTCAATTGTGGCTGGTGGTAAATGATCTTGATAGACATCATAAGCCGCGCCACCAACTAAGCCCTCAGTGTATTCAAAAGTGTGACCAAATTTGCGAGCAATTGTATCGAGTACTCGTTGTGCCTGAACCATTACTTCAGGACCGATGCCATCACCGGCTAATATTGCGATTTTTTTGTTCATATGCTGTAATCTCTTTTTCTTGTGAAAGTAAATAATCTAAATCATCCAAGCCATTTAATAAGCAATGTTTACGGAAAATATCGTAGTCAAAGCTTTGGCTTTCGCCAATGAAATTAATGGTTTGTGTGGCTAAGTCGATGGTCATAGCTAAACTGCTATCGGCAAGCGCAGCATTAATCCATTTTTCCACGGTAGCTTCAGGTAATTTAATTAACAATAAACCATTTTTGGCGGCATTGTTAAAGAAAATATCTGAAAACGAACTACACACCACGGCTTGCACACCATATTGTTGAATTGCCCATACCGCATGTTCCCGCGATGAACCGCAGCCAAAATTAGCTTTGGAGACCAGAATTTTGCCTGTGTTGTAAGCTGGCTGATTTAAAATGAAATCAGGGTACATGCTACGTAGTGCTGAAAAGACATGTTGCCCAAAACCTTCTTTGCTAACACTTTTTAAGTGTTGCGCTGGAATAATCATGTCGGTATCGACATTGTCCAAGTTTAGTGGAATAATTGGGCTAGTTAGAGTAGTAAATTGTTGCATTAAAGCTGCTCCTCAGTTGTAATAAAGCCAGCAACTGCACTAGCAGCAGTGGTTTGTGGTGAAGCTAAATGAGTGATGCTATTGGGACCTTGACGACCAATAAAATTACGATTGGAGGTACTCACACAGCGTTTACCTTCAGGAACTTTGTCTGGATTCATTGCCAGACACATTGAACAGCCCGGCATACGGAAATCGGCTCCAGCCGCGCTAAAGATTTTATCTAATCCTTCAGCTTCGGCTTGCGCTTTAACTTGTTCTGAACCTGGTACAATATACATGGTTACATTGGTGGCAACTTTGCGACCATCTAAAATTTTAGCCACTGCGCGCAAATCTTCAATGCGACCGTTAGTGCAACTACCGACAAAGGCAAAATCAATTGGTTTTCCGAGCAATGATTGACCAACTTGTAATCCAGTATAAGCATAGGCTTTTTCTAAAGTTGCACGATCGCCACCCGCATCTAAACTTGGAGTTACAGAATTTAAGGCAATTGCGTGCTCAGGATTAATTCCCCAGGTAATCATTGGACCTGCATTAGCAAGATCAATAATAATCTCTTGATCATATTCGGCGTTTGCATCACTTACCAAGCTTAACCAGTCTTGTCGAGCGAGATCCCATGCGGCATCTTTAGGTGCATAACGACGATCTTTTAGATAGGCAAACGTAGTTTCATCGGGAGCAACCAAGCCCGCGCGTGCACCACATTCAATTGACATATTGCAAATGGTCATGCGAGCTTCCATGCTAAGCGAACGAATATATTCACCAACATATTCAATTACCGAACCTTGTCCGCCACCAATTCCTATTTCTGCAATTAGTTTTAACACCGCGTCTTTGGCAGTGAAATATTTATTCGGTAAACCTTTGAACTCAACTTTAAAACTTTTTGGTCGATCTTGGAGGATACAACTCGTTGCCATTGCATGAGTCACTTCTGAAGTTCCAACGCCAAAAGCGAGTGCACCAAATGCGCCATGAGTTGAAGTGTGTGAATCGCCACAAATAATGGTTGTCCCAGGCAGGGTAAAACCTAATTCAGGTCCAACGACGTGCACAATTCCTTGGTGTTTGCTCTCAATATCAAAGATAGTTACACCTGTAGCCGCGCAATTTTCACGTAGCGTATCAACTTGCTTACGGGCAATCGCATCGCTAATTACCGCACGACTTTTATCGGTGGGAATTGAGTGATCGATGGTAGCTAATAAATTTTGTTTATTGCGAATTGGTATATTACGTTGTTTTAATTCAGCAAAAGCTTGTGCCGAAGTTACTTCATGCAATAGAATTCTATCAATGTAAAGTGTGTCTGGGAAATTAGCTTGGCTTTGCACGACATGGCGTTGCCAAATTTTATTAATTATATTTTGTTTCATGGTTAAGCTTTTTTATAAATAAAACTATTACTTTATGTGAAACTTGCCTGAGCGATTTCACATGCTTATTCTGAAGAACTAGAACACTAGCTGCGTAGTTTTATCAAACTCGGCTTGGTGTTAGTCTAAAATTAAGCTGGTTTGCGGAATAACTTTATAGATTAGGATATTGCCTAATTGCGTTAGGTTTGACTAGTAACTAATGTACACAAATAAATAAGTCAGTTATTTTACGTGTAATTGAGGCTATTTGTCAATGCTTTAATGAGTTAAACACTTGTATTGTCCTGTAAAATTGTTAATCTAAAGCTAGAGATTTAGGCTGCGAGTGTTTTTGAAGTTAGCTAATTGCTGATCAATCAAGTAGCAGCATTAAAGCATCTTTGGCAACCCATTTCTTATACCAATATTTTAACGCAGTTGCACAAAAATATTATTGTGAAGTTATCTATTTATTGGTTTGTTTTGATATATAATTGCGCAATTAACCTACTTTGAGAAAGAATATTGCAATGACTCTCGATTCCTATGATAAAGAAATCTTACGCGTGATACAAGAGAATGGAAAAATTACTAATCAAGATTTAGCCGATTGTGTCGGATTGTCGCCATCAGCATGTTTACGACGGGTCAAAACACTTGAGGAATCTGGAATTATTTCAGGGTATAAATGCGTGCTGAATGCCAAGGCGTTAGGGTTGGGCTTAACTGCAATTGTCTATATCTCAATGGATAAGCATATTCCCGAGCGTTTTGATTTATTTGAACAAGAAATTACCGCAATTGCCGAAGTTGTTGAATGTTTATTAATTACTGGGCAGGCAGCGGATTATCAATTGAAAATCATTGTTAATGATTTAGAACATTATCATAAAATCTTGGTTGGTAAAATTACTAAAATTAGTGGAGTGGCTGGGGTTCACTCGAGCTTTATTTTAAATAAGGTGATTGAGAATCGTGCACTGCCGATTTATTAGCTGGCTACGTATTAGATTTATTTTAAAGTGTTAGTTACCTAATCTTATCTAAGCAAATGTTTATATCTCTTGTTATGCTAATATATAATTCAAGTTCTTTGGAGGTGAATTTATTAATTATACTGCTTAAGAGTTGATTTTTTTCCTGAATAATACAAGTATAGATACGGGTGCATTTTTCTGTAGGTAACAAGTGAATTATCCGATTGTCGGTCTGATCAATTTTTTTTATAACATAACCAGACTCCTCTAGTTTTTGCATAGCTTTGGTAACGGTTGCTTTATCGACACGAATGTTTTGTGCTAATTGTTTTAGATTGATATTTTTATTTTCAACGATGCGGGTGATAAATGCAAACTGACCTCGTTGTAGCCCGTATTTTTTGAATATTTTCTCATAAATTATATTAATATGTTTGGATAAATTATCTATTTCTCTAAATATGTTGCTTTGTAACATTATGATTCTATATCCTAAATTAGTAATAAACTGAGAAGTAAAACTTATCTACGATTATTGTTTTTAAATATTGGGCTTTGTTATGTTTTTAGAAAGAGTTTTTGTAATTAGTTGACAATTATAGCATACCTACATTTGATAACAGAATTTCTCATAAAGAGCGATTGATGTTCTTAAGTATTTGTTGTTTATTTTGGACTTAAATATAAGTATATCCTAAATCATTACAGGAAAATTAGTTGAGCTTTCAACTAATTTGATGCTAACATAGCGTTCTTATAAAATATAAAAGGTGCGAATGATGGAACTAATTTTAAAGAATGATGATGTTATTCATGTACTACAATCAATTAAAGAGGCTAATGGTTTGTATACTGAGGCCAAAGAACATGAAATTAAAACATTTGCCTTAAGTCAAGCTCCAGTATGTACATTGGTAATGTGTTGTGATTCTCGGGCTCATAGTACTTCATTTACAGCTAATCCTGAAAATAATTTTTTTATAGTCAGAAACATTGGTAATCAATATATTCTAAACCAAGGGTGCATTGAGTATGGGGTTAGAGTGTTAAATACGCCATTACTAATTTTTTTAGGACACACTGGGTGTGGTGCAGTTAAAGCTTCAATGGGTAATTACAGCAATTTACACTCAAGCATTATCAGAGAAATAGATCACTTGGCATTATCAATTAAAAAATCAGATATTAACAGTACTTGTAGTGATGTAGTGCAATGGCGCGACGCCGTGATTAATAATGTTAATCAACAAGTAGAGCTGGCGATTAAAGATTTTCACGATTTACGAAATAATAAATCTTTGGCGATTATCGGAATGGTTTTGGACATTGATAATTCATTGGAACATGGATATGGCAGGATTTCGGTTATTAATCTCAATGGTGAAACTGACCCAGTTAAGTTAGCGAACCATGAATTTGTGAAGAATTTTTTCTCTTAGAGCTAGTTGTCTGTAAATTGTGATATTTATTGATATTAAGTAGTATATCTATCTAAAATACTAATAACGACACAAAATTTCATTTGATAGCTAACATATTGGCATAAAAAATATATAAATGATCATTTTTTACAACAAGTAACAAATTAGTTTTGATTCTTGAATCTTTAACTATGGTTTTAAGTTATTAATTTCTGTATATCAATATAATATTTTATAAAGTTGGTGTAGTTCTCATGGCAAAGCAATTAACTATAAATCAATTAACGTTTGACGCTAAGATTTATATGTGTTACTAAATATAGATTTAATCAATTAAAACTGTTTAAATTCAGTTGAAGTTTTACATAAAAAGGATTTTGTATGAGTAATGGCCATGACATTAATATAAAAAGACTATTAAAACAGGCGCTGAGTAAAGATAAAATATTTTTTAGCCTAATTGCAAGTTATGCATTGGTTATCGCACTAGTTAATTTAGCATTACCAATTTCAATTCAAATGTTAGTTAACTCGGTTGCTTATACTGCATTAGTGCAACCAATTGTGATTATTAGTATAATATTGGTGTTTATGTTAGGGTTTTCTGCTACTTTAAGTTTATTGCAAAAGCAATTACTGGAAATTTATAAACGCAAATCGTTCGTAAGAACTAGCTCAGAATTGTTCATTAAATCAATCTATTCAGAAAATAATGCATTTCGCAAAAGAAATACTAGCGATTTAAGCAGTCGCTTTTTTGAAATATTTAACATCCAACGCGCTGCATCCGAGTTAATCATCGATGGATTACTTACTGTTTTACAAATCGCGGTTAGTTTTATTTTATCTAGTTTCTACCACCCATATTTAATGGTAATGAATATTATTTCATTGATTGTAATTTCCATTACTTGGAAATTTTTTAAAAGCAATGCAATTCACTTGGCAATTAAGCGCTCTGAAGCTAAATTTGAAGTTTTTGCTTGGCTAGACGATGTTTTTAGAATGAGTAATTACTTTAAATCTGAGCAAAATAAAAAATACGCACTTGGGAAAAGTCGTGCTTTAATTAATCACTATATTGAAACCCGCAAAAGTTATTGGAGTATTTCATTTACACAAGTAATAATTCTTACCGTACTGTATGCTGTATTTGCGATTGCACTTTTTGGCGTTGGTTCATTCCTCGTGATCAAAGGGCAATTAAGTCTTGGACAACTAGTTGCTTCAGAAATAATTTTTACTGGCGCTATGTTTGGTGTAGCTAAACTAAGTAATTACTTTGATTTATATTATAATTTAGTTGCCTCAGCAGATGAACTGAGTCATGTCTTTGATCTACCAAATTGTGATATTCCATTACCACTTGGTACTACCAGCATCAACTATAATGTAAGCAATATTTTAACCTTAGAAAATATTAGCTACACGGACCATCTAAAAAATAATTATAAATTTGATTTCAAGATTAAATCACAAACTATTAATTTACTAATTAGCTCTTCGAGAGAACAAACGGAAATCCTTGTGCAATTAATTAGTTATCTAATCTGCCCACACTCTGGAACAATGAAGTTTTTTGCACAGAACTATTCTGACTTTGATCCACAAAACCTTAGAAATAACATCTGGAGCATTGAAAATGATGCTATGTTTAGTTGTACCATCAAAGAATATTTAACACATGGCTTTACTGCTATCTCAAACACACAGATATATAATATTTTGGAGCTCGTTGAGCTATCTCAGCTAACATCAAACCTACCACATGGAATTGATACATTGGTAATTAGTAATGGATACCCACTAAATGAGGAACAAATTATTCAACTAAAACTAGCTCGCAGCATAATTCATCAACCAGACTTACTAATTATCAATAGCGTAATTAATAAATTGCCGCATGAGCTACAAAATAAGATTTTACACTATATAAAATTGCAGACTAAAATAACGTTATTAACGATCTGTTATTCTTCAGTTATTAGCAATAAAACAGCTTATGACAACGTAATCAAATTGGCAATCACCAATTAATTTAAAAGAAATATAATGTACACAAATAAAGATAAAATTAATAATCATGATGAGGATATATTTGAAAATATAGATGGAACAACTGTCTCAAAATTATATCCACGCTTTAGTTATTTACTCATCATCTTAATAGTATTTGGAATCTTATGTATGTTTTTACCATGGATTCAAACTTCACCAGGAAATGGAACGGTCACTACCTTAAACCCTGAGGACAGGTTACAGCAAATCGTGGCCCCAGTTGGTGGTCGTGTAGTAAAATGGTACGTCCGAGATGGATCGCGAGTTGAGTCAGGTGATAAAATCGTTGAACTAGCCGATATTGATCCATTAAATATACAGCGACTCAACGCAGAAATTGCAGCCCTGAATGATAGGTATATTGCAGCTAAAGATGCCGCATCGTTATCACAATTAAATTATAATCGTCAAAATAAGTTATTGGCACAGGGCTTAACTTCACGCAAAGACATGGAAGCTGCCAATATAGCCTATCGTAAAAATATCGGTGATCAAGAATACTATAAATCACTGTTAATTAAATCTCAAGCTGGTTTATCCAGACAACAAAATCAGTTGATTTATGCTGATCGCTCAGGTTATATTGTGAGTACTTTAGCTAGCTCACAGACTAAAATTGTAAAACCTGGAGATACTCTTGCAAGTTTTGCCCCTGATGCGACCCAGTTTGCTGCCGAAATTTATGTAGATGGCAATGATATTCCATTAATTAAAATTGGGCAAAGTGTAAGGCTGATTTTTGATGGTTGGCCATCAGTACAATTCAGCGGTTGGCCATCGGTGTCAATTGGAACTTTTCCTGGAGTGGTAAAAGTAATTGACTATGCGGTAAGTTCTAATGGTGTATTTAGGGTTATTATAGTCCCCGAGAAAAATAGCCTTTGGCCAAACAGAAATTATTTACGTCTTGGCACAAAGGTTCATGGCTATATTCAAATCAGTCAAGTTAAACTTGGCTATGAATTATGGCGTCAATTAAATGGTTTCCCAATTTCAATTAAGGATAAAGGTGGTAAATCAGACCCATACTATGGTCTAGAGACTAAGAGCTCTACTGGCGGCAGCTATGATAAATATGAAGAAGCCGACAAGTGATGGCAAATAAATCAATTAAAAATAGACCTCAAGCAAACATTTTAGCAAGTATTCTCATTGCTATACTTGCACCAATAAGTATTGCTAATGCGGAAAATTTGTCAATTCAACGCCTAGAGCACAGTCTTAATACCTGTTATCCTAAGATTTTGAATGCAGCCTTGCAACAAGAAATTAATCAAGCTAAAGCAAAACAAAATATGTCACCATTTGATACCAAATTCAATGCTTATGCTAACCAACGTGCTGGTAGCACCTACAATACTAGCTATCAAAAAGTTGAGTTTGAGAAACGATTTTATGACTTACCTATTGCTGCTTACACTGGGTTTGATATTTCAACTGGCTATACACCACAATATGATTCGGCGCAAATTACGTCGACCCAAGGTAGACAATTTATTGGGCTAAAATTTAATTTGCTCAGTGGGTTTGCTATTGATAAAGATCGCTTAAGTTTATATAACTCGATCTTAGAAACAGATAAAGCCAAATATGAAATTGAATTGACTAAATTAGTAATTAAAACCGATGCAATTAAATCTTATATCACTTGGGTAATTACGGGTGCAGAATTAAAGACTTATCAAAAATTACTTCTAACCGCTGAAAAACGCCAAAAAGCACTGGAAAAAAGATTACAAAGTGGCGATATATCAGCAATTGTGGTTAAAGAAAATTATAATTACATTCTCAAGCGTAAAATTAAAGTAATGTCGGCACAAGATTATTTTAATCAATCGGCTTTAGCGTTATCACTATATTATCGAGATAATACATGCAATACGATTAAACCTGCTGAAAATTTATTACCCAAAGAATTACCCAAAGACCATACACTTTCGGCAAGTTCAGATGATATTGAAATTAATGAAGCAATTCGTAATCGTCCAGAGTTTAAGGTAATCGAAACTCAGTTGGCACAAATTCGCAACCAACAAAAACTAGCCAAAACTGAGCTTTTACCAAAGCTGAATTTAGCCCTGCAATATAATCAGAATAATTCATCTACAGCAACGACATCTTACTTTGTAATCAATCAGCAGGAGGGAGTGGCAAAAGCCGAATTCTCACTACCACTGGACCGAAGTTACGGAACAGGACTAGATGAAGAAACCACGAAAAATTTAGTCAAGCTACAAAATGAACGCCAGCTCCTTGTCGAGCAAATTGCATCGCGAGTGAAGTCGTTACATTATACCGTCAGCAATACTGCGGAACAAATCAGTTTAGCACAAAATGAATTTAGCCTATCAAATGAGCTACTTAAAGCGGAAAATAACCGTGTAATGAATGGTGATAGTAATTTCTTTATGCTTAATGCCCGTGAAGAAAATGCTACCAATTCATACTTATCCTTGCTAGGGAATTTATCAGATAATTATAAAGCAATGATCGAATATAATTTTTTGAACGGTAAAAACGTTAATTTAAACCACCTTTATACAAGTAATTAACTCGGATTTATTTGATTGGATCATCAATGAACGTCTACAGTGTCAAGTTACTACAAAAAGTACAGGCACACCTTCGTAAAGGTGGAGTAATTGCCTATCCAACCGAGTCTTGCTACGGTTTTGGCTGTGATCCATTTAATTATGCCGCAATCAATAAATTAATTAAAATTAAAGGACGCTCAAAAACCAAAGGTCTAATTGCCATTTCTAGCTCCACAAATCAATTACATAAATTAATTCAACCAATTACCAGCGATCAACAGTACCAACTAGCTAAATATTGGCCAGGTTTTTATAGCTTAATTCTACGTGTTACTGCAAAAGTCCCACGCAATTTAATTGGCTCACATAGTAAAGTTGCGGTGCGTGTAAGCCTACATCGACAGGTTAAACAGTTATGCGATAGCTTAAACACACCGTTAGTCTCAACTTCTGCCAATAAATCTGGGCATCACTCAATTAGAAATTATCGAGAATGTCAACGTCAATTCGGGGGGGAAGTATTAGTGCTACCTGGGGAAATTGGTAAAGCTAAAACCCCCTCTACTATTATTGATTGGGAGAGCCAAAGAATTTTACGACAGTAACAATTACGTTATTTAATTGTTCAATTAAGAGTATAAAATAAATGCAGAACATCCATGATTTATCAAAGAAAATGACCCAGTGATTCACTTTATGTAACGCCAGCTATATTGAATCTTCGGTAACTAAACTAACATCAGCTCCTTTAGGAATGTATTGTCGTACCATCAGATTACCTGCCAATTAACTCTACATTGATAACCTAGAATATAGATTAGAAATAATAATTAATTTCTAAGTAGTGTAATTGGGTGTACCGACAAATAACTCATCTAGACAAGTATTGACTATCTTGTCTAGATGAGTTATAATTGTGGTTGATCAATTTTAGACTTCTAGCTGCTCATTTTAATGGAGAATATAACATGACTAGCACCTCTTCAATTCGCAACGAATCTCTCGAGCAAATCCTCGCTGGGGTTGGTGGCAAAAATAACATTAAATTAGTTACACACTGTATTACGCGTTTACGCTTTGTTTTGCATGATGAATCGCTAATCAATAAAAACGCAATCGAAGGCTTAGATTTTGTCAAAGGTACTTTTGTTACCAATGGACAATTTCAAATCATTATCGGGCAGGGTAAAGTTGACAGTGTCCATGATGCTTTAATTGCTTATGCAGGCTTAAATCAAGGCACCAAAAATGATGCTGCCACAGCTGCTGAGCAAAAAATGAACTGGATTCAACGCATGGTAAAAATGTTGGCGGATATTTTTATACCGCTACTACCGGCGATTGTAACCGCTGGTTTGTTGATGGGCTTGAATAACTTATTGACTGAAAAGATTTTTGCCAATCATCAATCGATTGTGGATATGCTGCCACATTTTGCACCGATTGCGAGTATTATTCAATTGATTGCCAGCACCGCATTTGTATTTTTGCCAGGCTTAGTTGGTTGGTCGGCGGTGAAAAAATTTGGGGGTAATCCATTATTAGGGATTGTTTTAGGATTAATGCTAATTCATCCTGATTTACTGAATGCGTGGGGTTATGCTGCGGCTAAGTTAAAAGGTGATATTCCAGCGTGGCATCTCTTTGGTTTAACTATTGAGAAAGTTGGTTATCAGGGGCAAGTATTGCCAGTTTTAGTTGCGGCATTTGTGATGGTGAAAATTGAAACGTGGCTAAATAAATGGATTCCTGATGCGTTTAAATTATTGGTAGTTGCACCAATTACGTTGCTAGTTACAGGTTTTTTAGCCTTTATTATCATTGGGCCAATTACCTTTGCTATCGCCAATGGTTTAACCTTTGGCTTGGTGTTTATTTTCACTAAATTTGCCTTAGTCGGTGGTTTAGTTTTTGGTGCGTTGTATGCGCCGATTGTGATTACAGGGATGCATCAATCATTTTTAGCAATTGATTTTCAGCTAATTGCTAGTACAGGCGGTGCATTGATTTGGCCGATGGTGGCATTATCGAATATTGCACAAGGTTCGGCAACGTTGGCGATGATGATTTTAGCCCGCGATGAAAAAATCAAAGGTTTAGCCTTAACTTCAGCCATTTCGGCCTATCTTGGAATTACCGAACCAGCCATGTTTGGGGTCAATTTACGCTTTAAAATTCCGTTCTTTTGTGCGATTGTTGGTTCAGCCCTAGGGTCGGCACTCATTGCGATTAACCATGTGACTGCCTCCGCAATTGGAGTTGGTGGCTTACCTGCATTTCTGACGATTTTCCCACAATATTGGTTAGTTTATTTTATGGCGATGGGCATCGTTATCATTGTGCCATTTTTATTAACCTTAGCTTTTGCAAAAAAAATTAATTGGGCGGGGAATTAAGATGACACAACAATGGTGGAAACAAGCCGTAGTTTACCAAATTTATCCCAAAAGTTTTATGGATAGCGATGGTGATGGTTATGGTGATATTAATGGAATTATTAGTAAATTAGATTACTTAAGTGATTTAGGGGTGGATGTTTTATGGTTAACCCCGATTTATCCGTCCCCTGAAAAAGATAATGGTTATGATATTAGCGATTATTATGCGATTAATCCGCGTTATGGCACGCTAGAGCAATTTAAACAACTTTTAGAGCAAGTTCATCAGCGTGGTATGAAATTAATCATGGATATCGTGGTTAATCATACCTCTACCGAGCATGAGTGGTTTAAACAGGCGATGAGTAGCGTGGATAATCCTTATCATGATTTTTATATTTGGCGCGATGGCTCGCCTGAAACTCCGCCGAATAATTGGTTGTCTAAATTTGGTGGTTCCGCGTGGCAGTATTGTGCAGGCGTTGGCAAATATTATCTACATTTATTTGATGTTACTCAAGCCGATCTAAATTGGGAAAATCCACGCGTGCGTCAAGAAATTTACCGTATGATGCGTTACTGGCTTGAACTAGGGGTCGATGGCTTCCGTTTAGATGTCATCAATTTAATTTCTAAACAGCAAAGCTTTGCTGATGATACTTTACTAACTCCGACCGCGGATGGGCGTAAATTTTATACCGATGGTCCACGTATTCATGAATATTTACATGAAATGAATCATGAGGTATTTGCATTACGTGATGGTCTGTTAACCGTTGGTGAAATGTCATCAACTACGCTCGAGAGTTGTATCCTCTATACTAATCCTACGCGCAAAGAATTAGATATGGTGTTTAATTTCCATCACTTAAAAGTTGATTATGTTGGTGGGGAAAAATGGAGTTTGGGACGCTTTGATTTTATTCAGCTTAAGCAACTCTTTAATACATGGCAGTCTGGCATGCAAGCTGGTGGCGGTTGGAATGCATTATTTTGGTCAAATCATGATCAGCCACGGGCTTTATCGCGGTTTGGTGATCAGATTAATTATCCCTACGAGTCAGGGAGTATGCTCGCCACGGCAATTCAATTGATGCAAGGCACACCATATATTTATCAAGGCGAAGAAATTGGCATGACCAATCCTGGATTTACGCACTTGGAACAATATCGTGATGTTGAGGCTTTGAATGCGGCGCGCTTATTGGCAGAGCGTGGGCATAGCGAAGCTGAGATTTTAGCCATTTTACAGGCAAAATCGCGCGATAATGCCCGCACTCCAATGCAATGGGATGATTCGTTACACGCTGGATTTACTAGCGGAACGCCATGGATTGAGGTGGCTGCCAATTATCCTCAGCTTAATGCACAGCGAGTAATTATCCAAGATGATTCAATTTATCACTATTATCGTAAATTAAGTCAATTGCGTAAATCTTCGGCGGCAATTATTGCTGGTGAATATCAAATTTATTTTGCGGATGATCCACAATTATATGTTTATACGCGCAGCTTAGCGAATGAAGTAATTTTGGTGGTTAATAATTTCTATGGAGAAAATTGCAATTTCATTCTTCCTGAAGCTTTGCACGCTTATTCTAATGTTGAGTATTTGCTGAATAATTACCTTGAGCAACCAGATAATTGGCGACAATTTACGCTACGTCCTTATCAATCAGTAGTGCTGCTCTTGCAATGATTTTGGGTTTAATCATCCTGAGTTTAAGTGCAAAAAGGATAAACTTAATAGTTGCTTTGAGATGCTTAAATTATCCATAAAACCACGAAGTGATAATTTTAAGAGTGTTTCTAACGTTGATTTTTGCCATAGTAACTCGCGAAATACAATCGATAATTTAGTTTAATTTATTTATTTGCCTTTAGCACGTGAATTTAGGTTTTATTGATGATTTCATAATTTTAACAGCTTGTTTATTATATAGTTTTATGCATGATGGCTGTAGTAGATCTGAGATTTAGTTTTGGGATTAATTATACTTGACGAATAAATTGTATTACTAGTATAATCTACCGTTTTAAAGATTAATTTAGCGTTAAATATTTTAAAAAATCAGATCAATTAGGGGGAATATGAATAAAATTATTGATGTATGTAAAGATAAAATAAATTTTCCAATTTTTATAATCATAGTTGCCGTACTAATTGGAGCGATCAGTTTTTTCTCTTATTTAATTCCATTTACGGATAATGCCTTTGTAGTTGCTAACAATCAGACGGTTGCGGCGGATGTTTCTGGTTATATTTCTAAAATTTATGTTAAAAATGGACAAAAAGTTCAAAAGGGACAGCCCTTATTTCAGGTTTATGATGAGCCATATAAACAGTCCTTAGCTAAAAGTACGGCGGCTTATCAGCAAGCCAAAAGCAGTCTGGATGAACAACTTCAGCAAATTATCAAAGATAATACCGCACTAAAGAGTTCACAAATAAATCTGGATAAAGCCAAAACTGAATATGCGATAAAAAGTAACCCGTTGGCAAGTAATTCGGTCTCAGAGTTAGAACTGAAAAGTACCAAGTACTCAATGCAATCGCTTGAGCAACAAGTTAATTCAGACCTCACTCAGTTAAAAATTGATCAAAGTCGCGTATCTCAAAAACAACAAGCCGTGGAACAAGCTAAGGCTAGCATGAATATTGATAAAATTAATCTAGATGAAACCATGGTTCGTGCTGGTAGCGATGGAGTTGTTGACAATATGTTTTTATCAATAGGAACTCCAGTTTCCCAGCACCAAGCGCTATTTTCATTTATTAATACCGCTAACTGGTTTATCCAAGCAAATATGAATGAGACTGATTTACGCAAAGTTCGCCCTGGAGACAAAGCTCTTATCTGGCTAAGAATGTACGGATTGGAGCGGGTTTTTCATGGGGTAATTGTCAATAATTTATGGGCAACCGATCGCCAAAATACGACTGCGCGCTCACAACAGCAAGTTGTTTCTACGAATAATGAGTGGTTAAATTTACCGCAGCGAGTACCATTAATGATTGAAATTAGTGACCCTGATCCACAATATCCGCTTAATCCTGGTGTAAGTGCATATGTCTATATCCAAACTAAGTGATGCACTAAATAAATATGATCAATATGGAATCATTCGAGTCAATACCTTCCATACCTTATATGTGTTCATCTGTATATTTTTGGTCAATTTTATGTTTGGGCCACCATATATCAATCAATTATTACCCATCTTTGGAATGGGCATTATAGCGGCGGCAGCATCACCAAGCCATATCCGCAAACAGCAAATTGTGGTGTTATTTATCGTAATTGCCATTATTTGGTATATCTGTGTTAATCTGGTAGTTAACCATAATTTAGCCACGGTAATTGTGAACGGATTTTTGCTTAGCCTCTTATATTGGCTAGGCAGAAAAATTCAGTTTTTTGCCGCAATTGCGCTAATTTGTTATTTATTGGGTTTGATCTTACCACCCTTAAACGTAAGTGGTAATTTTGATGTGTACTATAACTTGATCGTTATGTGCATAATCTATTTAATTGTAATTATTGCATTTATGAATTTATTCCCCAGAGTTTATTATAATAGAATCTGGGCGCGCGCCTTTTATTTGTGTTTACGTGACTTAGTGGCAATACAACGCGCTTTAGCCGTGGGAGAAACTAATTTTGCCAATTCAAAACACCTAATTGGACTTTATCGTATAACTTCTGTTCTAACTCAAAAAGAATTTACTTTTTCTGCTCGAAGGGTTAACATTTCTTTACTGCGCATCTCGTCCTATATGACTGCATTAAGAACACAAATACTGCCAATTAATCATCAAGCGTTACTTCAATCTGCCGATATTTGTGAGCAGCTTAGCCAAAAAATTACGCTGAGTGAATCAATACAAGCAGATTATTTATCGATTGCAGATTTGCCTGATGGAATCAAATTTTCTTTGCAACAACTAATAATTGTCTGGAATAAAATATGCTTAAAAGTTTAGATTTATATACCCAGCGTTATATACAGATTGTAATAGTCGTCATTATTGCGCAATCGATCTATCAGTTTTCTCATCTTCCACATAGTGTCTGGATTTTAATTACCATAACTGCAGTATATTCCAGCTTTGATGCACATGATGTGATTAAAAAAGCCAGTCTGCGGATTTATGGTACGATTCTCGGCGTTGCCGTGGTTGCTATTTTGTGGCATTTGATTCATTGGGATTTTCGTTTGCTAATTATTATCACGACGCTACTAATTGGCGCAATGGTGTTTTTTAGTCAAATTCCTTATCAGTATTTTGTGATATTTTCGACTGCTTTTTCCGACATTACTAAAGAATGGAGTAATACTAGCAGCTTTAATTTAATGTATTACATAAATGATCGTTTAATTTGCACATTTATTGGGTTCGCTTTATGTATTAGCATTGAATATTTTTGGTTTGGGCGGCAAAATTTAACGTACTTAAATGCACTACGAACTAAAAATATGATACTCAAAAACATGACACAACTATTTAACGTTGCTAAAACAGGTACTAAAAATAATAAAATATTCCAATTAACGAATGTTTTACTCAAAGATATTTTAAAATTAAATAATTTAGTCGCTGATTTGAAGCTTGAAAAATATTCACAAATTGAACGCGTGGAAATTCAAAATGTGAATATTGCGCTGCAGAACATTGCGGATAAGATTATTAGTTTAAGTTATCTAAACTCTAGCCAAATTAATTTAACGGCGGCACAAAATTTAACCCTTGAAATCGAGAATGAACTCTCGCACATTTCTACTAAATTAAGTTGAAGATTATGTTCTATAAAATTAGCCCACTTCTAGTACTAACAGGTTTAATAACATCTTGCTCATTAATGGCACCAGATCGTCCAGATCCCAGTGTAAAATTACCGAGTTCATGGAATTATCAGAGTAATCCTGCCGAGAGTAATTTGCCCTACATAGCTTGGTGGAAAAAATTTAATGATCCAGATTTAAATCGAATTATTGAAAGCGCATTAAAAAATAATGATAGTTTGGCAGCCTCCAAAGCTAATATAGAACAAGCGCGCGCCAGCCTGCTAAGCGTTGAAATGGGTTGGATACCTAGTTTGAATGCTTTAGCTGGAGCAATGAATTTACCTCCATTATTACCTCAACCACAATTACTCTATGGTATGTATGCTGGTTATAGCTCATTAAACATCTTCAACCTTATAGCTCAACAAAAAGCAGCAGAACTCGGCATTGAAGCCGCAAAAATGCAGTATGAAGGAAGTAAGCTGGATGTAATAGCCCAAACAACTAGTGCGTATTACACTTTGATCGCCCAGAAAGAAGAACTCCGGTTAAACCAGGACAATCTTGGTGATTTGACTAAATCAATGCAAATTAAACAAAATAATAAACGCGCTGGGCTTGCCGCGCTAGAGACGACTACTAATGCTACACAATCATATTACCAAGCGCTAAGCCAAGTTAAGGCAATCCAAAATAATATCATTAAATGTCAAAACGCCCTTAATTACTTGCTTGGTGATATGCCTGGTACTGAATATCATACCGCAGAATTTGCCAAAGTTGAAACTAGTTATGCAAATGTTTCAAGCGTACCTGCTAGAATTATTGGTAACCGCCCCGATGTTGCAGTTGCAGCACTTGAATATAAAGTTTATGCACAAGATGTAACCGCGACCTATACTCAGTTACTACCAGCATTTATGTTTGGAATTGGCCCAGCAGCAGGCACTAGTGGTGGATTAGCCAATGCGCCATCAACCTTTTCAACAACCATGCAAAACAATTTTATCTCGTGGTCTTTAAATCCAGCGGTATTTGGTCAAGCCAGTAGTTATAAAGGTCAAGCCAAATCGGCCTACGTAAATTATATTGATACGGTGCATAAGGCACTACGAGATATCAATAATGATTTAGCCACCAACCAAATTACCAACGAACGTTATCAATTACTCAAACAGGCTGGCAATAGTGCAGAAAGTAAATATAAAGATACTTATTCTGCATATCAAGTAGGTCTGAAATCGTTTGATGACACACTCAGTGCTAAGCAAAACTTGAATCAAGTTCAGCAAAGTATTAATCAAATTAAATTAGCACAAATGCAAGCAATTATTTCACTGTATCAAGATTTAGGTGGTGGTTATCGCTATTTTGATGAAAGCAAGTGATTGGTATGTAGCTGTTTATTGGAGATATTAACGCTAGATATGCCTGGTTTTGTTGATGCAGCAGCACTTCGATCAGATGGTAAAACAGATGTGTTGGTTTGTGATGATAGTACAGCATCTTTAAATGGTGCAACAAGCATTAGTTGTGATTTACATGGTAGCAATATTTCAGTTTTTGAAAGTAACGGTAGTTATAATGCCAATGGGGTTACTGATGCGATGTTGAATAATTTACAAATCGGTGATTTACTTTATATTGCTGGTTTGGCATATGATAATGGTACACAAGCAATTAATCCTAATGTTACGCATGTGATTATGTGGACTGGGTAAAAAATTAGTACTAGCTCATTTATTTAGCTCCGATAGTCATTATCAAGGTCCAGATTTCCACGCGCTTACCAACTATTTTTATCGTAATCAAATTTGGAGCGTTCGTTGTGTTCTTGGGGTGAATAATTAACTTTAATTTTATGTGTGCTACTAAATTATTGGTTGCTACAGAGATTGACTATAAATCATTAGTTGTGGCGATTCATTTATGCTAATATCGTGTCTTATTTTTAAAATTGACAATTAAGGCAAGTTTTTTAGGTATAAATGCTCTAGTTGTTGTTTATTAAACCGCAACGTAAACAATGAATCGAGGGTTATGAGATCTATAAAATTTATTAAATTTATTTTAATCTGGGTTTGTTCAGTAGTTTTACTTGGTGGATGTAATCATCAAAGTAATAAAACTCCAAAAACCTTAATTAATCCAGAAATACTTGGCAGTTGGAGTGACTCGGCTGGGTGTAGTTTAGAACTAGCTAATAAGAATAACCATTTGTTGGCGGTTTCTTTTAAAAGTGCTCAGCATGGTGGCTATATGAATATCTCACTTTTGGTGAGAAAAGATGGGGTTTTTACTCGGTTTGAAGTTGAAAGCGCGGGTGTAAAATTTTCTGGAATTTTTGCAGATGGCGTTATTATGATTGATAACAAGCTTTGTCAGCAAGCGTTACATAAGGATGCTAATAAATAGTGTTGCATTTTGTGTATATTGTTTGAGTAATCTTGTGGAGGCTTTGAAAATAATATAACGCAACCTTTCCAGTAATTAATAATATGTAGTAAATGATACAGCTCATTGAAAATAAGTCATTTTTTAAGTAATAAATAAGACAAATGACTATTTTGTGAGTGATTTTATTTAGTAAAAATTGGTTATGTAATATGAATAAATGAAAATTGCTTGAAATAATAAGCTGAATAACATTGTATCCGAGTTGGGGTTAATGATAAAATCACGACAGTATGTGCTTATTAAATATTAACAACTTGTCAATAAAGGGGTTCTAAATAATATGAATAGGAAATGGAAAGCTTTCTTATCCGGATGTGCCGCCCTTGGGGTGATGACAATGCTTAGTGGTTGTAACGACCTAGTACTGATTCATTCAAAAGGCATGATAGGTAAAGATGAGAGAGATCTTATCTTTACGGCAGTTGGGCTGATGTTGCTGGTTGTAATTCCTGTAATTATTTTAACATTGGTATTTGCGTATAAATATCGTGAATCGAATTCTAATGCTAAATATGATCCTAGTTTTACGCATAGCACAAAAATTGAAATAGTAGTTTGGGGTGTGCCGATTATTATTATTGGTATTCTGGCGGTTATCGTTTGGAAAACTACGCATGCCTTAGATCCATATAAGCCAATTGAAGTTGCAGGTGTTAAGCCTTTAAATGTTCAAGTGGTTGCGCTGGATTGGAAATGGCTGTTTATTTATCCTGAACAACATATTGCTACGGTAAACTATTTACAATTTCCAGTCGGTGTGCCGATTAAATTTTCGGTGACAGCCGATGCGCCAATGAATTCGTTTATCATCCCTCAGTTGGGTGGGCAGATTTATGCTATGGCTGGCATGACAACCCAGTTGCACCTAATCGCCGATGAGAAAGGCGTTTATGATGGGCGTGGTTATGTGATAAATGGTAATGGCTTTAATGGTATGCATTTTAAGAGTCATGTTACTTCGCAAGAAGAGTTTGATACGTGGGTGCAATCAGTTAAGACTTTACCAAATAGCCTGACTACCGATGTATATAAACAGCTAATCAAACCAACTGAGTATGTAGCTCCGCAGTTCTATGGTTCGGTAGCGGATAATTTGTTTGATAATATTATGATGAAATATATGATGCCTGACATGGATGATATGCAGGGTATGGGTGCTAAATAATACAGTTTTCAAGGAAATCACTAATGATTGATTTTTTGGGTAAATTAACTTGGGATGCTATTCCTATTCATGAACCACCTGCGGTAATAGCTGGTGCAATGATGATTGGTGGATTTGTATTTCTCGTAGCGTTGGTAACGTATTTTAAAAAATGGGGTTACCTGTGGAGTGAGTGGTTTACATCTGTAGATCATAAGCGTATTGGGATTATGTATATTATTATTGCGATTGTAATGTTGCTGCGCGGATTTGCAGATGCCGCATTGATGCGTACTCAGCAAGCGATTTCAGTAGGTAGTAATTATGGATTTCTACCCCCGGATCATTATAATCAAATTTTTACCGCACATGGCGTAATCATGATTTTCTTCGTGGCAATGCCGTTAGTGATTGGTTTGATGAATATAATCATTCCATTACAAATTGGTGCGCGTGATGTTGCCTTTCCATTCCTCAATTCATTGAGCTTTTGGTTGTTTATGGTCGGCATGGTACTGATGATGCTATCGCTAGTTGTTGGTTCATTTGCTACAACTGGCTGGGTAAATTATGCTCCTTTATCAGAGAAGGCGTATAGTCCTGGTGTTGGGGTAGATTATTACATTTGGGCACTGCAGATTTCTGGTATAGGAACAACCATTTCAGGGATTAATTTCTTTGTAACCATCATTAAAATGCGTTGTCCTGGTATGTCATTGATGAAAATGCCAGTGTTTGTATGGACTGCATTGTGTTCGAATGTTTTGATTATTATTTCATTCCCTATGATGACTGCTGCAATCGCCTTATTGACACTTGATCGTTATTTAGGCTTCCATTTTTTTACCGACACAGCAGGTGGTAACCCGATGTTGTATGTGAATTTAATCTGGGCGTGGGGACATCCTGAAGTATATATCTTGATTTTACCAGCATTTGGTATCTTTTCTGAGGTTACTTCGACGTTCTCTCGTAAGCCGTTATTTGGTTACGCTACGATGGTTTATGCAACTGTAAGTATTACTGTGTTGTCATTTGTTGTCTGGCTTCATCATTTCTTCACGATGGGCGCTGGTGCGAATGTAAATGCTTTTTTTGGTATAATGACCACAATTATCGCGATTCCAACGGGGGTCAAGATATTTAACTGGTTATTCACTATGTTCCGCGGGCGGATTTGGTTTAGTGCTCCGATGTATTTTACAATCGGTTTTATTATTACCTTTTCGATTGGTGGGATGACTGGTGTATTGCTTGCAGTACCTGGCGCTGATTTTGTTTTACACAATAGTCTGTTTGTAATCGCTCACTTCCACAATGTAATTATTGGTGGTGTAGTATTTGCGTGTATGGCTGCTCTATCATTCTGGTGTCCTAAGGCATTAGGTTTCAAAATGAATGAAGGTTTTGGTAAAGCATCTTTCTGGTTTTGGTTGGTTGGTTTTTATATAGCATTTATGCCTTTATATGTGCTTGGTTTTATGGGGGCAACTCGTCGGATTAGCCATTATGACTACTCAACTGGTTGGCATCCTTTGTTTGTGATTGCTTTTGTCGGCATGCTAATTATTGCGGTTGGTATTGCTTGCCAAGTATTACAAATACTTGTAAGTATCATTAAAGCTAAACAAAATCAAGATTATACTGGTGATCCTTGGGATGGCCGCACATTAGAGTGGGCTACGTCATCTCCGCCACCGTTTTATAATTTTGCGCGCATTCCTACCATTTCTACATTAGAACCTCATTGGGATGCTAAGCATAATGGGATACCAATCTTTGATGAAAGTAAGCCGTATGAAGATATCCATATGCCACGCAATACTGGCATTGGTGCTTTGATTGGTTTGTTTGCGTTTACTTTAGGTTTTGGGTTAATCTGGTATATTTGGTGGTTAGTTGCTGCAAGCGGTTTGGCAATTTTTGCTTGTGTTGTGGCGCGTTCTTTTGACCATGATATTGATTACTATGTCCCAGCTAAAGAAGTTGAGCGCATTGAAAATGAACTTATGTTACGTAGGAATAAAGCATAATGACTTCACAAATAACAAATAACCACTCTGCACACCACCATGACCATGATACTGAGGCTACTTCAAAGGTAGTATTCGGTTTCTGGGTTTATATAATGAGTGATTGCATATTGTTCTCTTGTTTTTTTGCATCCTATGCAGTTTTACATGCGAATGTATTTGGTGGTCCTGGGCCAAAAGAATTATTTGATCTAAATTATGTTATGATTGAAACATTCTTGTTGTTGACAAGTAGCTTTACTTATGGGTTAGCAACGCTTGCAATGACTAAGGAAAATAAAGCTCAAGTTATGCTTTGGCTGTTTTTCACCTTCCTATTGGGTCTTGGATTCATTGGTATGGAAATCAACGAGTTCCATCATTTGATCATTGAAGGCAATGGACCTAGTCGCAGCGCATTCTTATCCTCTTTCTTTGGATTGGTAGGTTTACATGGTCTGCATGTTACCTGTGGTCTAATTTGGATGGCGTTATTGATGGTGCAAGTGTACAAGCGTGGTTTAACTGCAATCGTAAAGCGTAAATTGTCTTGTCTAAGTTTATTTTGGCATTTCTTAGATATTATTTGGATTTTTGTTTTTACTGTTGTTTATTTAATGGGGGTGATGTAAATGTCAGCTCATCATGATGTTTCTTCTGCAACAGGAGCAAGTCACGGTAGTGTTAAGTCATATACAATTGGCTTTATTCTATCAATTATTTTGACTGTAATTCCTTATTTTGTCGTTGTTAATCATATGCTGCCAGTTGAGGGTATTGCGATTACTGTACTTGTACTTGCGGTAGGGCAGTTGTTTATTCAATTGGTGTTTTTCTTGCATTTGAGTAGGTCATCTGAACAACGTTGGAATTTAATTACTTTTTTGTTTACGGCATTAATCTTATTGATACTAGTAATTGCTACTATCTGGATTATGTGGAACTTAAATTATAATATGATGGAACACTAAGTAACGTCGATACGAAAGATTTTTCTTTCACTAGTGGCTAACTCAGCTAAGCTTTCGCTTAATTTATTCTGAGTTAGCCATTTTCTTATCGGCTTTTGGGATTATAATCTGGCTAGCATTCTTGTCAGGTATTTGCTCTAGATTCGCTTAGGCTTATATCTTAAGCTTGCTAGAGTAAATGTAATTCTCAATTTGGCAACATAAAGGTATTATATTTTGATAAAAAAATTTATTTCTATCACCAAGCCAGGGATTATTTTTGGTAATTTGATAACGGTTGCTGGTGGTTTTGGCTTAGCCTCACAAGGTAAATATAATCTAAGTTTATTCCTTGCAACTTTAATTGGGATTTCATTAGTTATTGCCGCAGGTTGTGTTTTTAACAACGTGATTGATCGTGATATTGATAGTTTAATGGAGCGCACCAAAAATCGCGTTATGGTCAAAGGACATCTCTCGGCAAAAGTTGCATTATTTTATGGTTTTATTTTAAGCTTACTTGGCGTGTTTTTTCTTTATCATTGGGCTAATTGGTTGACCGTGCTTGTGGCGTTAATTGGTTTATTTTTCTATGTTGTGGTGTATAGTTTATGGTTTAAACGCAATTCTATTTATGGAACTTTAATCGGCAGTATTTCTGGTTCAATTCCTCCTGTGGTTGGTTATTGCGCGGTTAGCAACAAGTTTGATTTAGGGGCGCTAATTTTATTTGTTTTATTAAGCGTTTGGCAAATGCCACATTCATATGCGATTGCAATATTTAGATTTAATGATTATTCTAGTGCGGGCATACCGGTATTACCGGTTAAAAAAGGTATTCAAGTTGCAAAACGCAATATGTTGCTATATGTAGTAATTTTTACTGTTGTATCAAGTTTATTAAGTCTTTGTGGTTACACTGGTAAATATTATTTAATCGTTGCTCTGGCGGTTGGCTTATGGTGGATTCGTTTGGCAGCGAGTGGGTTTCGTGCGAATAATAATGATATCTCTTGGGCGCGTAAAATGTTTGGTTTTTCAATTATCGCGATTATGCTATTATCATTAATGATGGCACTAAACTCAACGGTCTTGTTGTCGGCGCTCTAATTTAAGCCTTAAATTCTAGAAATTAAGTTAAAGCTTTCTGATGGTAATTTTAAAAAAGTAATTGTTGCCAGTGTCGGTGTTTTACTGCTTACGATGTTTTAATGTGAGCTGAAGAGATATAATAAAGGTTAAATAGAATTAAAACAACTGAGAATAAAAAAATCTTATGGATTATTTTCCTAACCATTTTCATTGATATGCTTGGAATAGGGATATTAATTCCAGTTTTTCCGCTTTTGATTACTCATGGTTCAGAGTTTCGTGTAACTCCTGAAAGTTGGAGTAGCACACAAAGTTTTATTATGGCGGGGTGGCTTTTAGCTGCTTATCCGATTGCACAGTTTTTTTGCACACCAATTTTGGGGCAACTTTCGGATAATTTTGGGCGCAGAAAATTGCTCATAATCTCAATTAGCGGCACGGCTATTTCATATATTTTATTTGGCATTGGAATTAGCACTAAAAATTTACCATTATTGTTCTTTTCACGGATACTTGATGGTATGTCGGGTGGTAATATTTCAATCGCGCAAGCTGTGATTGGGGATGTTAGCCAACCTGAAAAGCGTGCCAAAAATTTTGGCATGATTGGTGTTTCAATTGGACTTGGTTTTGTGTTAGGTCCATTTCTAGGTGGTAAATTATCTGATCCATCATGGTCAATTTATTTTAATGCAGCTACGCCATTTTGGTTTGCAGCCCTACTTAGTGTAATTAATGTGCTGTGGGTGATTTATTTTTTACCTGAAACCTTAAAAACAAAGCTATCCAAAAAAATTCACCTATTGCGTCCACTACAAAATCTTAGTCAGATTTTTAAACGTGATTATTTACGCATGGTTATTCCTGCTTTGTTTTTATTTAATGCGGGTTTCACTTTTTTCACTACGTTTTGGGGTATAGTTTTAGTTGAGCAATTTGGCTTTAAACAAGGACAAGTAGGTAATTTCTTTGCCTACCTTGGAATAATGATTATTTTAGCTCAAGGTGGTTTTGTGCGCCGCCTATCGGGTAAGGTTAGAGATTATAAGGTTTTAGATATTTCGATGTTTTTAACCTCAATCTGTCTCTTGGTCTATTATTATTTACCGAGTTCATTGCCTGTAGGAATTTATTTAGTTCCGCCTGTTTTGGCAATTGGTACTGCATTGACCAAAGCTTTTAGTAGTGCGTTGATCACGCGTTTATCACCACCCGAGGCATTGGGTGAGGCAATGGGGGTTAGCTCAAGTGCGAATGCTTTAGCGCAGGTTATACCCTCATTATTGGCTGGATACATTGCAGCGCATCATGCACGCTTACCAGTTTTGGTCGGAGCCATCGTTGTATTTTGTGCGGGATTTATATTTATTACTTCATACAATTTACGCCGGAAGGCTTAAATAGTCACAATTGCAATAGAGTTCTAAGTTATAATTTTGCACTTTTTAGCATTTTAGGATCGGGTTTATAAGATGTATATTGACAATGTTAAATTTGCCAAAAGTGGCAAAACAATTAACGGAAAATTGGATTTACTCAAATGTGAGCGAATTCAAGAAATAGATCAATTTAGCGGTGAAGTTTCTTATGAACTAGTTGGTTATATGGATACGTTAAATAGACCTACACTTAAGCTTTCAATTTATGGTATAATCGGCACTTTATGTCAAAATTGTTTGCAGTCGATGGAGGTCACGCTTGATAACCAGTCGTGCATAACAGTTTTTTTTAATGAGGATCAGCTTGATGCTGCTTTATTCGCTGACGGTGATTCTGATGTCGAAGATGGCGTACTAGCTGAAGCTGAATTTGATATCATGCAATTAGTAGAAGATGAAGTAATTATGTTGCTTCCTTATGCTAGTAAACATGAGTCGTGTATTGGGCTAAGCTATCATGATAGCGCGGATAGCCCGTTTGGTGTTTTAAAGAATATTATTTAGAGGTAATCAACATGGCAGTTCAACAAAATAAAAAATCTCCTTCAAAACGTGGTATGCACCGTTCGCACGATGCAATTACTGCACCAGCTACAGCAATTGAAGCGACAACTGGTGAAGTTCATTTACGTCACCATATTAGCCCAAACGGCGTGTATCGTGGCAAAAAAGTTCTTAAAACTAAAGGTGATTAATTCTTTATAAAGTAGCATAACTATGGCGATAATCCTTGCAGTAGATGCTATGGGTGGTGATCACGGTGTAAATATTACTGTGCCATCCTGTTTACGCTTCTTAGATGAAACCGTGGACGTTAATGTAGTTTTAGTTGGTGATCGTGATGCTATTTACAAGCAAATTGGTGATAAGTTATCTCAATACAGCGATAGAATAGATGTCGTCCATGCCACTCAAGTAGTTGGTATGGATGAAGCACCACAAAGTGCAATGCGTACTAAACGTGATTCATCTATGCGTTTGGCGATTAATTTGGTTAAAGAAGGTAAAGCAAATGCTATTGTGTCTGCAGGTAATACTGGGGCATTGATGGCGATTTCGCGTTACGTGTTACGCACTATGGATGGTATTGATCGTCCAGCGATTGCCAAATTACTCCCAACGGTCAAAGGTGAGGTTTGTATGCTGGACCTTGGTGCTAATATTGAGTGCTCACCAGAGCACTTAGTTCAATTTGGCATTATGGGTGCGCAATTAATGCGTGGTGTAACTGGTAAAACTTCACCGAGCGTCGGTATTTTGAATATTGGTAGCGAAGATATCAAAGGTAATGAAACGGTCAAAAAAGCCGCGGAGTTATTGAAGAAAACTAACCTTAATTTCTATGGTAATGTTGAGGGCGATGACATTTTTAAAAGTGTTGTTGATGTGGTAGTGACCGATGGTTTTACGGGGAATGTTTCTCTGAAAACCACCGAGGGCGTTGCCAAAATGATAGTTTTCTTTCTAAAAGAAGAATTTACCCGCAGCTGGATTACTAAGTTAATTGCTTTAATTTCTTACCCAGTTTTAAAGCGCTTAAAATTGCGTTTAAATCCTAGTAAGTATAATGGAGCGGTATTGTTAGGTCTGAATGGTTTGGTAATTAAGAGCCATGGTGGAGCTGATATTGATGGTTTCTATTATGCTTTAGTTCAAGCTCATCATGAAGTTGACGCTGGTGTAATTGGTCTATTACAAGATTATTTACAGCAAAATAAACACCTGGATGAAGATGTAGATGAGTTAATTGAATTTAATGATCTAAAAAGCTTATAACTTTTGTGATAATTGACAGTGAAACAATTTTTGTATATTTTAAGTTGTTTAGCAGTAAACTATTATTGCAAATAAGGTATAATTTGGGCGGGGTTTAAACCCTGCCTTTTATTTTTTCTTAGGGTCGTGAAATAAACATGAAATATTCAAAAATTATAGCTACTGGAAGTTATTTGCCAGAAAAGATTTTGACTAATAAAGATTTAGAGCAATTAGTTGAAACTAATGACGAATGGATTTTCGAGCGCACAGGGATTCGCCAACGTAGAATTGTCGCAGCTGGTGAAAAAACTAGTGATATGGCTTATCAAGCTGCGCTGAACGCTTTAGCAATGGCGCAAATGGATGCCAGTGAAATTGATTTGATTATTGTGGCGACGAGCACCCCTGATGCAATTTTCCCATCGACTTCTTGTATTGTGCAAAATAAGTTAGGCATTAAAACTAAGGGAACCTTTGACGTACAAGCTGCTTGTACTGGATTTATTTATGCACTAACTACGGCGGATTGTTATATTCGTTCAGGTATGGCTAAAACAGCTTTAGTAATTGGTGCAGATTCTATGTCAAGAATTGTTGATTATAATGATCGTGGCACCTGTATTTTATTTGGTGATGGCGCTGGAGCGACTATTTTACAAGCGAGTGATGAGCCTGGTATACTTGGGTGTGATATTCGTGCAGATGGAGCATATAATTCAATTTTGACCTGCGATGGTCATTTATATAATGGTGAAATTCAAGGTAATCCATATATTAGTATGGATGGGCAAGCCGTTTTTAAATTTGCCGTGCGTTCTTTAACGGCGGTAGCTAAAGAGTTAGCTAAAAAAATTGGAGTTGATTTAGCCGATGTTAATTGGGTGATTCCGCATCAAGCGAATATTCGTATTTTAGAGGCTACGGCAAAGTTACTTGGAACGGACATGGCGCATGTAGTGACCACCGTAGAGGAACATGGTAATACTTCTGCCGCCTCAATACCATTGGCATTTGATGGTGCTGTACGCGATGGTAGAATTAAACGTGGAGATCTATTACTGCTCGAGGGAGTTGGTGCTGGATTTTCATGGGGTGCTTCGTTTATTAAATATTAATTGAAGAGGAATTTGATATGACTAAATTTGCCTTTGTTTTTCCTGGTCAAGGTTCACAAGCCTTGAAAATGATGGATAATTTAGCTGAATTTGCAATAGTTCAGCAAACATTTGCGGAAGCTTCAGCTGCAAGTGGGGTTGATTTTTGGGCAATGCTTCAAGAAGAAACTACGGAAAAGATTAATCAAACAATTAATACTCAACCATTACTGCTTACTGCTAGTTATGCTACTTACTTAGTCTGGTTAGAGCAATCAGGTGGTAAAGTTCCAGATTATATGGCTGGGCATAGCCTTGGTGAATATAGTGCTTTGGCTGCTAGCGGTGTTTTGGATTTCGTTGATGCGGTGAAATTAGTCCGTAAACGTGCGGAGTTTATGCAAGAAGCGGTTAAACCTGGTGAAGGTGGTATGGCAGCAGTTTTAGGATTGTCAGATGAATTGGTAATTGAGGGGTGTGCTGAAGTTATGGCAAGCGGTCTTGGTGTAGTGCAAGGGGTTAATTTTAACTCTGTTGGGCAAGTGGTCATTGCTGGAAATAAAGCTGCGGTCGAAAAAGCTAGCGAAGTGCTTAAAGCTAAGGGCGCGCGTAAGGTAATGTCATTGCCTGTGTCTGTTCCATCACATTGTGATTTAATGAAACCAGCTGCGGAGAAATTAGCACTGGAATTAAATAATGTTAGGTTTAATCCAGCCAAAGTTCCATTAATTCAAAACGTGAATGGGGAAATTGCGACAGATATTCATGCAATTAAAGATGGTTTAGTTAAACAATTATACTCTCCAGTGCTTTGGACCAAATCGGTTGCAACTTTAGCACAAAATGATGTAATGACGATTGTGGAATGCGGGCCAGGTAAGGTGTTGTCGGGATTGAATAAGCGTATCCATGAAAGTGCAAAATTATTTAATTTGAACTCGGCTGAAAGTATGACTGCGTTGCAAGAAAGTCTGTAAGCGAACAGAGTGTGTAATTATAGAGATTGTTTTAGAGGGATTTAAATTATGTCAGAAATTAAGAAAATTGCGTTGGTAACTGGTGCGAGTCGTGGAATTGGGCGCTCAATTGCGACAACCTTGGCTAAAAATGGTATTACGGTTATCGGTACGGCAACTAGTGAAAGCGGTGCTGAAGCTATAACTGAGTATCTTAAAGAATTTGGCGGACGCGGAGTTGCTCTGAATGTAAATGATAAAGCCAATATTGATGCAGTAGTTAAAGATATTGCGTTAAATGATGGCGATATTACCATTCTGGTAAATAATGCGGGGATTACTAAAGATGGCTTATTAATGCGTATGAAAGAAGAAGATTGGGATGATGTTCTAGATACTAATTTAAAATCGGTGTTTTTATTAGTTAAGGCTGCAATTCGTGGAATGACCAAAGCTAAGTTTGGGCGTATCATTAATGTTGCTTCGGTAGTTGGCTTTATGGGGAATGCTGGTCAAGTTAATTATTCAGCGGCTAAAGGCGGAATGATTGCGATGACTAAATCCTTAGCTAAAGAATTTGGTAGTCGCAATGTTACGGCTAATTGTGTCGCACCTGGTTTTATTCAAACCGATATGACTGATAAATTGCCAGAAGATGTTCGTGATGCGTATATAAAAAATATTCCATTGGGGCGTTTTGGTCAAGTTGAAGATATTGCAAATGCTGTTAAATATTTGGCTAGTGATGAGGCTGGATACGTAACAGGCTCAACCATTCATGTAAATGGCGGTATGTACGTTTAAGAAGGTATAGATTAGTCTAATATATTTGTGCTATTGAATTAAAACAGCCTTAATTGTGTGAAGAACAATTAAGGCTGTTTTATTAGTATAACATAATAGTTATTTGGATAATTTAGCAATTGCCCATTTAAAAGTACCACCTTGAATCAGAATTGAGGCTAAAACTACCACATAAGTAATTGCAACTAAACTATCAGGAAAACCCTCGATTGAGAGTGCAAGAGCAATTGAAAGACCACCACGAATGCCACCCCAAGCCAACAAAGTACTTTTTTTACATGAAAAGCTAGATTGACGGCGCAATACTGTTCCCAATATAAAATCAGGTGCCCACACGCTAATTAAGCGGGCAATAAATACAATAACAATGCATACTACACCGAGCAAAATTGCAGCTTGATCGACTTTGATGGTAAGCATCATTAGACCAATTAAAACAAACAAGAACGCATTTAATATTTCGTCGATTAATTCCCAGAAATTATTTAAAACCAAAGTGGTCTCTTTGCGGAAATGTTCTTTCTTAGCATAACCACCAATGATTAGACCTGCTACAACCATGGTAATAACGCCTGAAACATGTAAGCGATTGGCAACTACATAACCTACACTTGACGCGGCAATAGAGATTAGGGTTGCGACTTCTGGCGAACGGGATTTTTTAAGCATCCGACTGCAAACTATCCCTACAATTATACCGAGGAGAATTCCACCACCAGTTTCTTGGACTAAACTTTCGGCAATATGTGCAAAAGTAATATGCGCATTTTCATAAACCATTTGGCTTAAAATAACCAACATTAAAATCGCACCTGCGTCATTAAAGAGTCCTTCACCTGTAATCAGGGTTTTAAGTCGCTGCGGAGGATTGGGAATGGCTTTGAATGTACCCAAAACGGCAATCGCATCGGTAGGAGAAATTAACGCGCCAAAAATTAGGCATTCGCCAAGAGTAAATGGAAAATTGAAAAAATGTGCGAAATAATAGAGCATATATCCAGTTAGAAAAGTTGAAATAACAATTCCCAAGCTCGCAAGGTAAACAACTGGTACGATTTCTTTTTTTAATTCAATCGAATTTACGTGCAATCCGCTGGCAAAAAGTAAATAACCGAGCATAACATCTAAGACGGTAGTTTTAAAATCTACGCTTTTAGCCATATTGTAAATTGGTCCAGCAAAATGTGGGTTCTTAAGCGAAACTAAGCTGACACCTGAGGCAATTACAATACTGATGATGGTTAAGGCGATGGTTTTGGGTAAACGTAAATAGCGATCATTGATATAACTGGCTAAGGCTGTTACTAAGACTAAGGTAGCAAATAATTCATGTAAGCTCATATGGCGCATTAATCTCCTAAATGGTTGATTGGTTTAGAGTGCTATTATAACAGATTGCGAGCATCTAAAATTGATTGAAATGAATAAGTTCTTAGTTTTTAAACTTGACTTAGATTTCCTTGTTTAGAGACGTGATGTGGTTTATTTTAATTATTCGCCAGGCTCATGGTTATAGATTATTTAAGTGCTCAACCAGGCTATTTATATCGATCTTGATTTTATCGCGAATTCTTTTTAAATGTGTCTCAACGGTTAGTGGTGAAATAAACAGTTGTGCAGCAATGGCTTTTGCTGTAGATTTTCTTGATTTGAGTAACAGAATTCTTAATTCTGCCAGTGTCGGTAATTCCATAAAATAGACTGCAATGTGCAGATAATTTAAAAACTTCTGAATGGCAATTTTTTTACCCTGAGATTGATAAAAAGTTAAATAAAACTCCAGCTGTTGAAAAATGTCAAATTGGTGCGTTACTAATTCACTGAGTGTGACAATTGCCGTGATTTTATTCTTTGAATTTAAGAGGGGATATTTTTTCATGTTGTGAATGGCTAAATCACCACTGGGTAAAATTGATAATTGTTGATCGTCCAGAATGATTGTATATTGGTGTCTGAGTTGATTCTCAAAAGTTTCAATTCGCGTGGCTAAATCACCCCAATTTTGCTGCATCTGGCGGTCTAAATCACGTACGGTTAAGCCATAAAGGTCATCTGGTTTATTCATGCCCACATTCAGCGCATTGATTTCATTGCTAAAAATGTATTTGCCTGATTTTAGGTCTTTTAAATGTGCTGAGCCATTAAAAGAGTAAATTAGGTCTTCAATAAACCGAAAGCTTATTAAATTTTCACTTTTTGGAGGCATAGAATTACTTTTAAAATTATTCGCTTAAATTTGAGTTGGCAAATTATATCACGTAGTATAGCCGTAGTCATCTTTGATCAATATACCTATTTTTAAGGGATGTTTATTGTTTGGAAAAAAGATAGAATAATGTCTGGTACTTAACTTAGGTGTTTAGGGTAATTATATTTCTGTATGTGTGATGATTTTAGTCTTTATGGGGCTGAATTGATGCCGTTTAAATGATAAACATATTAGTGTGTTACTACGTTACTAATTTTATGTTGGTGATTAGTAACAAAGTTAATTATCTAATTTGCTATTTTGAACTAACTTGGAAGGTGAGTTATTTATGAAAATTGAACATATTGCAATATGGGTTAATGATCTAGAGTTGATGAAAGAATTTTATTGCAATTACTTTAATGGTGTTGCTAATCAGAAATATATCAATCCGATCAAAGTGTTTTCGTCTTATTTTATTCAGTTTGATGATGGTGCGCGATTGGAGTTAATGCACTCTACAACCATGAAGTTATTGCCAGTTAAAACTGTAGCGACGTGTGGTTTTATTCATCTGGCGTGTTCCGTTGGAAGTAAGCACCAAGTTGACGAGTTGACTAGCCGTTTGCGAGATGCTGGTGTGACTATTTTAGGCGAACCTCGAGTTACTGGCGATGGTTATTACGAAAGTGTGGTTCTTGATCCTGAAGGTAATCAATTGGAAATCACCGTATAAGTATAATTAATTTGTAGAGCTAAAATAATGATAGATTTACATATGCATTCTTATTATAGTGATGATGCTGATTTTGCACCAAAATACCTTATTCAACGCGGCAATGAAGCATCTTTAAAATATATGGCTTTAACCGATCATAATTCTGTTAAAGGCATGGCAGAAATGAAAACATTTGGTCAAGAACAAGGTATTAAAGTAGTTTCAGGGATAGAAATAGATTGTGTATTTCAGAGTACTAATTTACATTTGTTGGGTTATGGAATTGATGAAACCAGTCAATATTTTTATGAATTAGAAAATAATTTCAAAATGTTAGCTTTGGATGCGGTTGAGCCTAAAATAAAGAAATTACAAGAACTTGGTTTTGTGATTTCTGCCACTGAGCTTCATCAATTAGCTGGAGATAATATTCCACAAGAAGAACAAATGGCAGAATTAATCTTGAGTAATCCACAAAATGACCATCATTCACTATTATTGCCATATAGGTTAGGTGGCGCACGAAGTGATATGCCGCTGATAAATTTTTTCTGGGATTTTTTTGGTGCGAATAAACCAGCTTACGTTCCAATAGAGTTTATTTCATTAAATACGGCAATAGATTTAGTGAGAGCAAACGGAGGAACACCAATCTTGGCGCATCCTGGAGCTAATTTGAAACATAAGTTAGAATTATTAGCGCCAATCATAAATGCAGGTGTGGATGGAATAGAATTATATTCTTCTTATCATACCGCAGAATTAACGGCTCATTTTCGGAAGTTTGCATTAGAACATCAATTATTGATTAGTTGCGGTAGTGATTTTCATGGCAAGAATAAACCGTTAATTAAAATTGGTAGTTGTCAATATGACCCTAAAGATGAAAAATGGTTAATTGAATCAGTTGAATATTTTTTAAGCTAAATGAATTTGTAAAAAATAAATCAGCGACTATAATTTAATAGCCGCTGGTTTATTTAGAGTGGTTTAGCTAAACACAATTTGCCGATCTTTAGTTTCAACTAAGATGGTTTGTTCAGGTAAATATTTGCCCGCTAAAATGGCTTTAGCCAACGGATTTTCAATATATTGTTGAATCGCTCGTTTGAGTGGTCGCGCACCATAAACTGGATCAAAGCCCACCTCAGAGAGTAAATCCAACGCATCAGAGCTAATTTGTAAATTTAAATCCATTTTATTTAAGCGTAATTCCAAGCGTTTAAGTTGAATTTTGGCAATTTGGCGAATTTGCGCTTGATCCAGACCGTGGAATACCACCACTTCATCAACCCGGTTGACAAATTCTGGACGGAAATAATTTTTCAACTCTTCCATCACCGTCGCTTTAATTGCTTCATACGGTTCGTGACTCATACTTTGAATTTGGGTACTACCAATGTTTGAAGTCATCACAATTACGGTATTACTAAAGTCAACGGTGCGACCTTGACCATCAGTTAGACGACCATCATCGAGTACCTGTAATAAAATATTGAAGACATCCGCATGAGCTTTTTCAACTTCATCGAGTAAAATCACACTATATGGTTTACGCCGTACTTGTTCGGTTAAGTAACCACCTTCTTCATAGCCAACATATCCTGGAGGCGCGCCAACTAAGCGTGATACATTGTGTTTTTCTGAATATTCGGACATATCAATGCGAATTAAATGTTCCTCACTGTCAAATAAGAATCCTGCTAGCGCTTTGCATAACTCGGTTTTACCAACCCCAGTTGGTCCAAGGAAAAGGAATGAACCATAGGGTTTATTGGGGTCAGAGAGTCCTGAGCGTGAGCGACGAATAGCATCGGCAATTGATTCAACCGCCTGATTTTGACCAATTAATTTTTCATGTAATTTATCTTCCATGTGAATTAATTTGTCTTTTTCACCTTGTAACATTTTACTCACTGGAATACCTGTTGCCCGTGAAACTACTTCGGCAATTTCTTCAGCGCCAACTTCTGTGCGGAGTAACTGCATTTGCTTATGTTCGCCTTTTTCGGCTTGATGTAAGCGTCCGTTAAGTTCGGGTAATTTACCATATTCTAATTCAGCGACTTTTTGCCAATCACCTTTGCGTTTGTAGTTTTCAATTTCAGATTTTAATTTATCAATTTCATCTTTAATTGATTGTGCGCCTTGCACCATGGCTTTTTCACTATTCCAGATTTCTTCCAAATCGGCATATTCTTTACCAAGCGTGGTAATACCTTCTTCAATAATGTCTAAGCGTTTTTTACTCGCATCATCGGTTTCACGTTTTACTGCTTCACGTTCAATTTTCAATTGAATTAAGCGCCGTTCAAGTTTGTCCATTACTTCGGGTTTAGAGTCAATTTCCATTTTAATTTTAGCGGCAGCTTCATCAATTAAATCAATCGCTTTATCAGGTAAAAAACGATCGGTGATATAGCGTTGTGATAATTCGGCGGCAGCGACGATGGCTGGATCGGTAATTTCCACGCCATGATGAATTTCATATTTTTCTTGTAAGCCGCGTAAAATCGCGATGGTATCTTCGACACTCGGTTCACCAACGATTACTTTTTGAAAACGCCGCTCTAGAGCTGGATCTTTTTCAATATACTTGCGGTATTCATCAAGCGTAGTTGCGCCGATACAATGTAATTCGCCACGGGAAAGAGCTGGTTTCAACATATTACCCGCATCCATTGCGCCCTCAGCCTTACCTGCGCCAACCAAAGTATGAATTTCATCTATAAAAATCAAGGTTTGACCTTCGTCTTGGGCTAATTCATTCAACACCGATTTGAGACGCTCTTCAAATTCACCACGGTATTTAGCGCCAGCTAATAATGAAGCTAAGTCAAGCACTAATAAGCGTTTATTTTTGAGTCCCTCAGGCACTTCACCATTGACAATTCGTTGGGCTAAACCTTCAACAATTGCAGTTTTACCCACTCCTGGTTCACCGATTAAGACGGGATTATTTTTGGTGCGGCGTTGCAAAACTTGAATTGCGCGGCGAATTTCATCATCGCGCCCAATAACAGGGTCAAGTTTTCCAATCCGTGCGCGCTCAGTCAAATCAACGGTGTATTTTTTCAAAGCTTCACGTTGTCCCTCTGAGTCTTGGCTATCGACCATTTGTCCACCACGGATATCCATGATGACTTTATTAACTTCGGCCGTTTTGACGTTGAGTTGTTTTAAAATACGTCCTAATTCGCCTTTGTCTTCAAGAGCAGCTAATAAAAATAATTCTGAAGCAATAAAGTTATCTTGTAACTTCATCGCAATTTTTTCGGTGACATTGAGTAAATTATTTAAATCTCGCGAGAGGGTAATTTCTCCGCCACTGCCTGTTACTTTGGCAATGCGATTGATACTTGCTTGTAGCTCGGTTTTTAATGGATTAATATTTACACCAACTTTTGCGAGGACACTTGCAATTGTTGAATTTTCTTCATTGAGCATGGCAAGCAATAAATGCTGTGGCTCAATATAAGCATTATCATGTGCCAAAGCCAAACTTTGCGCTTCTTGCAACGCAGTTTGAAACTTGGTGGTTAATTTTTCAAAACGCATAATATTCTCCTTGTGCGTAAATGTTCTTATATTAAGTATATGAGGAGTTTACTCCTTATTTCAATATCTGATGCGGATATATTTTAGCTGGAATTTATTTGTTGAACGTTGGTGCGCTATTTTAAACTAAAGATTTTTATTTGCGGCTTTTGAAACGAACTTAGCCGATAATTTAGTTAGAGTTAGGCTATAATATCGGCTTTAGATTAGATTAATCATTATGATTAACTATTTGAACTTTCTGCATAAATTTGCATGAAAATCAGAAATAACTTGATAATTATAAGGTTCGTATGACACAGTTACAGATAAAAACTTCACTTCCTTTGGGTATCGCGTGGACTTGGGTAAAAGCCAGTTTTGCGATTTTTCGCGAAAAGCCGATCAATTTTATGTTCTTTGGAATTGCCTTTGTGGTTTTTTCCATGTTGCCATTTTTGGGAACGTTTCTTGCAACTTTAGTCATCGTGCGGATGTTACTGAGCGCACAGGCGATCGTTGACAACCAAGCAGTGGGATTAGCTTTAAATTTTAAAAGTATTTTTAGTCAACGCAATTTGATTAGCTATGCAATTTTTTGCGTCGGCTATGATTTAGTTTCGATGACAATTATGAGCCAATTGATGAGTAATTGGGGAGTTGAGGGTGCCACACCAGCCATGTTGATGGATCATCGTGTAATTTATTTAATGTTGGGTATGAGTTTGTTTCGTACACTGTTTTTTGGTATTTCATTGGCAATTGCGACCTTTAATCCAGATATCACGGTGCTCAATTCATTGCGCTTGAGCTGGCAGTTTCTCTATAAAAATATTGCTGTAATTGCACTAGGTTTGTTTTTACTCCTGCCGTTTTTACTATTGCCGCTGTACGTAATGGTCATGGTGACCTTATCGATGGAAAATGCCTTTTTGTTTGGCATCTCGTTCTTGGTGTTAGTTATTTTAATGTTATTATTTTTAGCGATTACAACCTTATTTTCATTTAAATTATATCAAGATGGAATTACTCATGAATAAACTTTATCAGCATATAACTCATCCATTTAAGCTTAGCTTTGCTTGGATTTATCAGGGTCTCAAATTATTGCGCCAGCAGCCACTCGCCATTTTGTTAGTGAGCGGTAGTTGCGTGGGATTGTTTTTAGTCGGCTTTTTTGCGGCAACTTTTTTACGCAATAGTTTTGCGTTAGTGATAGTTGCTTCGCTTGGTTTGAGCGTGGTTTTTCCGTTAACCTTAACTTGTTTAGCTATTGTAGTTAATTCTGAATTTAAATCGCAGGAACATAAATTTAAATTTGTTCCGCAGCAAATTTGGGAGAGTAATAGCGTACGCTTAATAATTATTTATTTGTTGTTAGTTGCGTTACTCTCGCTAGGAAGTAGTTATTTAACGCTGATACTGCCTGCTTTTGAAAACTCAATTGGGTTGACGATGGAAATTGCCTTGTTAGTTTTGCAATTAGTCTCATTATTGGCAATTCCCTGCAATATTGCAACTCACGGTACAATTAAACCATTTAAATTGCTAGCGTTAGGCTTGCGTGCTCTGTTAGTTAATTTTATTCCCTGTTTCGTGTTTTTGCTAATTATGCTGCTTGCTATGTTTGTGGCAATTGTAGTTGCTAAATTAGCCGCAGAAATAATTGGAATGTGGGCATTAATTATTTATGTAATCGAATTATGGCTGTTTGTGACTTGGTTTGGCTTAAGCGCTGCGTTTATGGCGCGTAAAATTATGGGCACGCATCCGTTGGATTAATTAATTTGTTGGTTATGGCATTTGCTAGTAGCAAAAATGGTGCTGATTGCAGATGAATCTGTTTTAGTTTGATTTGAAACATATTGGTTATAAATACAGCGGTTTAGCTCTGCATTGAGTAAATGAAGAAAGAGAAATATGGCAATTATTACGGTAGATAAAATTAGTTTGGCGTTTGGTCATCATCAATTATTAGATAAAGTTAGTTTGGCATTAGAAAAAAATGATAAATATGGCTTGATTGGGCGTAATGGTGCGGGCAAATCCTCATTATTGAAACTTTTGGCTGGTACGCAGGCTGCGGATGATGGACGAATTCATTATCAGGACGGTTTAAAAGTTATCTATGTGGCACAGGAGCCAGATTTGAGCCCGAGCAATACAATTTTTCAAGAAGTAATGGGTGGCTTGGGTAATCTCAAGCAAATTTTACAAGATTATGCTGATACCTTAGATAAAATGGCACTTGATTATAGTGACGAAATTCTAGAACATCTGACTGATTTACAACATGAATTAGAACATAACAACGGTTGGGTGGTAAAAAATCTAATTGATAAAACGCTTTCTGAATTGGGTCTTGATGAGCATCAATTAATTGGCGATTTATCAGGTGGGGTGCGTAAAAAAGTGGCGCTGGCTAAAGCCCTAGTTGCAAGTCCAGATGTACTATTTTTAGATGAACCGACCAATCATTTAGACGTTTTTGCCATTGAGTGGCTTGAGCAAGTGATTAATAATTTTAATGGTGCGATTATTTTAATTACCCATGATCGGCGCTTTTTGGATAATACGGTTACTAAAATTCTAGAGCTTGATCGTGGTGCGTTGCGAACTTATCCAGGCAACTTTACGAAGTATCAAGAAATTAAAGCTCGTCAATTAGCCGATGAAGCTAAATCGAGTGCCGAATTTGATAAGCTTTTAGCTCAAGAAGAGGTGTGGATTCGCAAGGGGATTGAAGCGCGGCGAACACGGAATGAAGGGCGAGTGCGACGTTTGGAGCAACTGCGTGAAATTCGTAGTGCGCGTCGTGATCAGCTTGGTTCAGTCAAGTTACAAATTGATAATGCACAAGCTTCAGGTAAAATTGTGGCAGAAGTTGAGCATATTCGGGTGGCTTTCGGTGATAAAGTTGTAATTAATGATTTTTCGAGCAAGATTCTGCGCGGCGATAAAATTGGGCTAATTGGTAGCAACGGGATTGGTAAAACTACATTGCTTAAAACTATTTTGGGTGAAATCGAACAGACTTCTGGAACTATTAAACTTGGAAGTAAACTTGAAGTAGCTTATTTTGATCAATTGCGTCAGCAGCTTGATGATAATCAGACCATTCAAGAAGTGATCGGGCAGGGGCAAGATTATATTTTTATTAATGGTTTCCGTAAACATATTGCAACCTATTTGGAAGATTTCTTGTTTGATCCAGCACGTTTTCGTTCGCCAGTTTCATCGTTATCTGGTGGTGAACGTAATCGTTTATTGTTGGCACGGCTTTTTTCGCAACCCGCAAATGTGTTAGTGCTGGATGAACCAACCAACGATTTAGACATGGATACGCTTGAGTTACTTGAGGAGTTATTGGCTAATTTCCCAGGAACGGTATTCTTAGTGAGCCATGATCGGGCATTTTTAGATAATGTGGTCACACAGTCATGGGTATTTCTAGGTGAGGGCAATATTCTTGAGTTTAGCGGTGGTTACACAGATTGGTTTAGTTATAAAGATAAATACTTTGCGGAGTATTATCGTAATAAAGCTGAAAATACTAATTCAGTAAATACGGCTAATCCAAGCCCCAGCCCAAGCACCACTAAAGCTTCAAGTGTGAATGTTAGTAAAATTTCTTATAAAGAAAAATCAGAATTAGAGCAATTGCCTAAGCAATTAGCTGATTTAGAAGCTGAACAAACTGAATTAAACCAACAGTTGCAAAATCCTCAGTTATATAAAGATACTCCAGAGTTAGCTACGCAATATCATGCGCGGGTTGCTGAAATTGATGATTTATTGCTACTTAATTTAGCGCGCTGGGAAGAGCTTGAAGCGAAGACCAAGTAGTTTTGATGTTTAATTGCTAAGTTATCGATTCTATTTGAGTACTTAGGAGCTGCATACAATAGTTATAAATGCCATTAATTTGGAGCTGGTGGTTACGGCTGTTTTTGTAGAAATTATTATAATATCATTCTTGCATTAATGGAGATTTATATGCATTTTAGAGTGTTAAAAACTGATGAGATATGCAAAAAATTATTTGAACATTTTCAGCGTCATCAAATTGTGACGCACTGTTGGCGCAAAATAGACGGCGTATGGTCTGTGAATGAGGTTAGCTTTACTAATGATTGGGACAATGAAGAGTATTTTATATTAGTGACCAACTTGAAGAAGACCATTGCATCAGGAGGTATCGTTTTTGGTGCGTTTTTAGGTGAAATGTTGAAGGGGTTTGCTTCTATTGAGAATGTTTTTTTTGGCACAAGCAATGAATATATTGACTTGTCAAACCTTCATGTATCTGATGATATGCGGGGAAAGGGGATTGGAAAAGAATTATTTCATTTGATCAGAATTTGGGCAAAAGAACGTGGTGCTGCAAAATTGTATATTTCAGCTCATTCTGCAGTAGAAAGTCAAGCATTCTATCGGGCAATGGGGTGTGAAGAAGCTCAGGAGTATAGTATACTCCATGTAGAAAAAGAACCGTATGATTGTCAACTGGAGTGCAAACTCTAGAGATTCCTGTATTTTTAATTATCGGTATCAAATTTAGCATGAAATACAAAAGACATTAAACAAGATTAGCATCTATTGACGTTATTTTAGTAAGTTTGATTATGGTGGTATTTAAGTATTATCTGATTATAGAATGATAATTTAAATAATGGTACATTTCAAATTAATTGCAATTTGAATATAACGGTGTATTGAAATTATTTAAGAAAGAATTTCGCATGGCAAAGAAAATAGTTGAATTACTCAATGATGGAAAATTACGTTGTAATTGGTGCAACAAATCTGTACTTTATCAGCGTTATCATGATGAGGAATGGGGACAGCCGCTGCATGATGAACGCCAACATTTTGAATTTTTATTACTCGAAACGAAGCAAGCAGGTCTAAGTTGGATTACTATTTTACAGCGTCGTGAGGGCTATCGTGCAGCGTTTGCCAATTTTGATGTCGAACAAGTTGCTCGGTTTAGCTTGGAAAAAGTTGAAGAATTAATGTTGAATCCTGCAATTATTCGTAATCGTTTGAAAATTAATGCAGCAGTCAATAATGCGCAAAAATTTATTGAAATTCAGCAAGAAATTGGTTCGTTTGATCAATATATTTGGAGTTTTAGTGACCGACAAATTATCAATAATCAGTGGCAAGAGCTGAGTCAAGTTCCAGCAACCAGCGAGCTGTCTGATCGCGTGGCATTAGATTTGAAACAGCGTGGATTTAAATTTGTTGGTTCAACGACAATTTATGCCCATTTACAAGCGATTGGCGTGATTAATGATCATTTAGTTGATTGTTGGCGCAAATAATTATATTTTTGCAAATTATCGTAAGTAGATTAAAAAACTCACTAGATTCGCTAGTGAGTTTTTTTAGGAAGAACCGAGCTATTTTATTGAGATAGTTAAGTTAATTTAACTATAATGGATCATGACTGCAAAAATTAAAAATCCAATGCTGAGCAGCATTAAAAATAGATAGAATTTTAGAATAAATTTAACCCATACACCATATTCAACTCGTGCAACACCCAACGTTCCCATTAATGCAGCAGATGTCGGCATAATGCAATGTGTCCAACCGTCACCAAGTTGGAAGGCTAAGACCGCAATTTGGCGACCAACCCCAACTAAATCCGAGAGTGGCGCCATTAATGGCATGGTGAGCGCGGCTTGTCCTGAACCTGAAGTTACAAAAATATTAAAGATGGATTGAAACAAGAACATAGCGATGGTTGAAACATATTCATTTAAACCGCTAAGTAGATTTGCCGATGAATGTAAGACGGTATTTAGCATGGTAAATGAGGTTGGATCAGAACCGCCCATCATTAAAATAATTCCATGTGCCATTCCAACTATTAATGCCGCTGGTAACAAATCTCCAGCGCCTGTTTTAAATGCTTGAGCTATGGTATTGAGCTTCATTGGGTTGGTTTTGCTAATTACTGCGATTACTCCAATAATTAGCCCCATAGTGAAGAATTGGGTGGCAATTTCTGGGATGTAGTAGGCTTTTTCAACGACGCCATAAACTACCCAGATGATGCCTAAAAATAACACCGCTAAAATTGACCATGATGCGATCCCAAAATATTGTTTGGCATCAACTTCAGCTAGTTGCTCGCGAAAATGGTTATCACTTGTATAACTTAATGATTTGCGCGGGTTTTTCTGAATTGAGCGTGCATAGATTACGCTATAAATCATGAGCCCAGCGGTAAATACTGCCCACATACCAATGCGAAACATTGAACCAGATAATACTGGTACATTGGCAATTCCTTGTGCAATCGCGACTGAGAATGGGTTCATCCATGAAGTTGCAAAACCTACTTGGGTTGCTAAGTAGGAAACGAGTACGCCAGTTAGCGCATCATAACCCATGGCGACCATCATTGGTGCTAAGATTAAGGCAAAGGCAATGGCTTCCTCGCCCATTCCAAAAACAGCGCCGCCAATTGAGAAAAGTAATACCATTACTGGGAGAATTAGGATTTGGCGATGCTTCATGCGCGTGATTAATTTTAGCATTCCGGCCTCAATGACACCTGTGCGCATAATAATTCCAAAGGCTCCACCAATGATTAAAATAAAGGCCATTACGCCAACCGCACCACCATTACGATCACCAGAAGTTATACCATCATAGACAAAATTTAAAAAACCAGGATTGCCATCGGTAGCAAAAATACTCGGTGGATTATAAATAACGTTGCCAGCGCTATCTTTTTGAATTTGATAACTATTAGCAATTACAACCGTGCGCGATTTAGTCACTCCGTCGGCTTGATAGCTAACTTTATGGGTATCAAATTTCCCCGCTGGAACAAAAAAACTAAATAGATAGACGAGAAAAACTACCCCGAATAAAATTACGAGGGTATCTGGCATGGCGATGAATTTGGCTTTTTTGGTTGGTGCAGGAGTCTGGCTCATGAATATAACCTTTTATAATATGTCATAAATTAATTGAAGAAACAGGAGTTAATTTAACATATTTTTTACTAGTTAGTGTGATGATTTGTTGGGTAATGTTAGGTAAGTTGTTTATAACATAAGGTTATGAGCTAATTTGTAGCTGTGATTAGTATGGAGATAATTAGGTATGGTTAACGCCAATTTGATGATTCATCATTTTGGCATTAAATTTAGGTGCGCCAGACATGGCGCACATCTAGGCGGTGTAAGTCCGCTGTTAGCCCCGT
>ERZ724506.24-NODE-24-length-61769-cov-155.313284_pt1 | contig 61769 bp, 67 predicted proteins | sample MGYA00376039_ERZ724506 | MGnify/ENA primary metagenome ERZ724506 (study PRJEB28724, sample SAMN07190887) | wastewater metagenome | isolation source: effluent of sewage treatment plant in Hong Hong | place: USA: Christiansburg, Virginia | collected 2016-03-01 ... | reverse complement strand
CTAACAGCGGACTTGCACCGCCTAGATGCGCGCCATGTCTGGCGCACATAAAAAAGCCTCGAAGGTAAATCCTCGAGACTTTGACATTGTCTATTCCATCTTAATCACGTTTACTAAGGCGTGATACTTTTGATGCGATACGATAAGCATGAGCTTCCATCTCGCCAGCCTTAGCCATAGTTTGAATAATTAATTTGAATGTTGAATAAATTGATTTCATCTTTTAATTCCTCTTAATGTTAACATTAGGAGTTAATTAGATAAACCGCCTGCAATCACCTAAGATATTTTATGTAACAAGCTATTTTGCTCAGATAATTAACCTCACTAAGTTAGGATTGTACCACAAATTAAGCCAACCATGCAAATGCCGTACCATGAATTAACAGCCACCACAGTAATTTGACAAAATTTTTAACCTTATCTAACTCAGACTCAAAATTATAAATAACCAACTAAATTAAAATTACTTACCATTAATAACTAATAACATATAATTTCTTCTTTTAACGCGGCAAAACGAAATAGCCTGTTTTTTAATCTAGCTAATAAAATTTAGTTATAAATTAAGCTTTTTCCTGGTTAAATTATAAATTCGTGTATAATAATCAGCAAATACCACAATGATTTTATCTGGAGTAAAAATGTTTAATTTAAAATTACGCAATAAGTACCTGATTAGTTTAGTTTTAACCTTTGGCATCAGCACAACAAGCTTTGCTAGTGAATGCGATTCCAAAAAATTAGAGCCTGTTTTTGATCTAATGGTACAACGAACTAAGCTAATGGAAGGAGTTGCTGCGTATAAATTCACACAAAAGCAACAACCCTACGATGCGGCAACTGAACTTAAAGTACTTTCAAACGTCCGCAAAATAGCTGAAGATAATAAATTAGACCCAAGTGATCTAATGGTATTTGCACAAATTCAAATGGATCAAGCAAAACAAGTTCAACAATATTGGCTAAATTATTGGAGTTCACACGCGGCAGACCAACCCGATCCCGCAATAACTCCAGGAATTGACTCTTTACACCTACAAATAAACGCAATTGATGCAAAACTCTATAGTAAATTAATCGCCAATTTAGCTAATTTACAAATTTGTTCACAAGCAGAAATGCGCAAACAAATGAGTGCTGCCTATACTGGCGTACGAGGAATACCGAGCACACCAGATTACAACTCATTAACCGTATCAGCATTAAGCAATATTTCGCCAACAGGGCAACAATAACTTCATCAACCACTAGATGGCACTAATTAAGTGCCATTTTTAGTTATTTACAACATTCGATTTCAACCATACCGCAAGTCCTTGCGCATTAATTTGCATATCCATGCCGATTACCCCTAGTATTTTGTCAGGTGATAAATCTATGCCAAATTTAGATACTTCACTCAACATATATTCTTGAAGGCGTAAATTAATTGCAGAAACAACGTCATCTGCATTAACACACTCAAGAGCTATTTGTACATAGTCGCGTACCATACGTTTTAAATCGTTGGCTAATCGAGTAAGTTCCGTTTGTCGCCCAAAATGAGTTAAATATACCGCTTCAGGCTTTAAACTCATAATTAAATCAATTGAACGCTCCATTTTTTGCGGATCAAAATTAACTGGTGTGGTTGCAGGAAATGCAAATGCAGCACCATTTAACATTAGTTCAGGATAAGCAACCCCGAAAATATCACCACTGAAAACCACATTAGTTTTACAATCGATAATAATATTATGATGGTTGGCATGCCCTGGTGTGTCACGACAAATTAATCTGCGCCCATTTAAATCAACTTCCAAACCATCTTCAGCAACAATAATTCGCTCTGAATCAATTGATTCTAACTTGCCATACATTTCAGCCACAAATTTCTCGCCATATACCGCAATCACCCCAGCCTCAAGCTTGGCTGGATTAATCATATGCCGCACACCTTTGGGATGAACGACTAATTTAGCTTGCGGAAATTCCGCCATATAGGTGCCGGCACCTCCAGCATGATCCAAATGAATATGCGTTAAAAAAATATATTTCACATCCTGAGCCTGCAAGCCATGTTTAACCAATTCGGCTTTAACATACGGCAACGATTTAGCGTTAGCCGTTTCAATTAATGCAACTTGATTTCCCTCAACTAACATAAAAACTGCGGCTAATTGCTCGCGTGCATAATGCGCATCGATAGTATAAATTCCATTATTCAAATTATCTTGCATAATTTTACCTTTCTAAATTTAATGTTCTTGTTATTAAACCTAAGCTCATCATAGCTCTGTTGAATGAATTAGACTACTAAAATTGTTGTAAGTTAATTTACAGGATACCTAGCTCCTTATCAATTAACTATGACTAGGTTCTGCTTAATAAGCCTGACCAAGCAATCTAATTTCTAATCACACACCTTCAAAATTTATTCCGAATAATTTCACATAAACCACTATGGCTAAATCCTAAAATCTTAGTATTCGTAATGTCATTTTTAAAGAGTTTAGTTAAATATAATAAAATCCGTTGTTGTTCCACATCCGACATATTTTTAACTAAATCTAATAGAATTATCCCTTGCAGATTACGTAGGCAAATTTGTTGATAAATTGCATCCAAAACCAAGAAGTTTAACTTATGCCCAGCTAAATTGGACTGATTACTATTTACATCAATTAAGCTAATTCCAGAAAGTGTGTTAATTTCTAAGCTTGCGCCATTACTTAAGTTAACTAATGAATTAGCTAATAAATGCTTATATTTGGCAATTAATTCGGCGCCATTTAATTTTGGATCCAAGCTTAATATGTCAATTTGCCACAGATCTTGATAAGCTAATAATTGTTCATGAATTAGCGGATCGTTACTAATTATTTCACAATTTTCGGCTAACTTTAATGAACGCAGTAACTTCAAATAATTCGGTACTCCTGCATAAACTTGCCCACACTTTGAATTAGCCTTAATTGTCAGAGCTTGTTGATGTAAGTCTTTCATTTCCGCAGCAACCAGCGCAAAATCTAACTTATTATCCACACAACTACGTAACACCCATTGAGCAGGAAATTCTTGTACCACTTGTGTGATCTTGTCACGCAAAGTTTGATTAAGTTCAGTAGTCTTAATTCGCGCTGGTGTTTCTGCCAAATAAACTACATATTTACCAACCAAAGACCAACCATAGCTTAATTTAGCTTGTTTCTGTTCATTACCCTGCCACGTTAATTGCACAGCTAACAAACTACCAGATTGCACATTTAGCTTGGGCGGTAAATTTATAAAACCACTTACACCTGGTAAATATTCAACAAATGCAGTATGATTAGCCGCATTCAATTTAGTAATCTTCGCATAAAAGATTGACTCGCTCGCGGCAACAGGCAAATCTTGCGTCACAAAAACTAATTTATCCGCACTATAGGCAAAGGCATATACATGCTCAGCTTGGCGAACAATAATTACTTTATTTAGCAACATAATCAGCTAGTTCTTTACGTAAATTACGCACCGCATTCAAAGGTAAACCCATCACCGAATAAAAACACCCATCTATTTTTTGAATATATTGTCCAGCAAAACTTTGGATTCCATACGAACCAGATTTATCTTGATAATCACCTGTTTGAAGATAGGCGTGAATTTCATCATCGCTTAGCTCATCAAAATAAACCCAACTTTGGCTAGTAACACTTTTTTCAAAAGCAAAATATTTTAACGTAATGGTGGTAATCACCAAATGTTTATGCCCCGCCAATTTACGCCACATCGCAAAGGCTGCCGCATAATTTTCGGGCTTACCTAAAACTTCATTCTGATAAACTACTTCAGTATCAGCCGTTAAAATTGGATGAATCGGTAAATTTTGTGCCAACATATAACGCCACCCAGCTTGCGCTTTTTCTTGACAAACTCGCTTAGAATAACTTAAATAACCTTCATTTTCTGCGACCTCTTCAGGTATATCAATCGTCAAAATTTCAAATTCTACACCAATTTGGTTTAAAAGTTCACGCCGACGTGGACTTTTTGAAGCTAGATAAATTTTTGATATGCTTGCAATATTCATTTTTGACATAATTTTAATCTCATTTCTTTCTAAATTAGGTTTGACAGCTTGGCGCCTAAAAGCATATAATAACGTTCTTGAAATAAGACAACGCCTCAATAGCTCAGACGGTTAGAGCGACGGACTGTTAATCCGCAGGTCGTAGGTTCGATTCCTACTTGAGGCGCCATTTCTCTCTTATTTACATCACCCTTCAGTTAGTTCACCCACAATATTTTCACTCATTGCAGCTTTAATATTCGCTAAACTCATTCCAGTTGATCTTAAAACTAATAATTTTGCTAACGCAGCTTCAATCGTCATATCACAGCCACTAATAATTCCTAAATCATGTAAACAGCTACTAACATAATCATTCGACACCCGTCCTTCGATCACTTGAGTGATATTTACAATAATAACCCCACGTGCTACCGCAGCTTTTAACGCCGCAACTAACGCTAAATTATGAATTGGTATGTTACCACTCCCATAAGTTTGCAGCACAATCGCATCCAACTCAACATTATTTAAAGTCTCAATAATAAAATCGGTAGTAAATCCTGGGCGCATGCTTAGGTCAAGAATCTTGGCTGGTTTTGGCATTACTGGCGCAAAACTAAACCGCGTTGCCTTTAACCAGCGTTTGGTGAACCAGTTAATCGTTATCCCAAATTCGGCTAACGGCTCTTCATCCACCGAATCAAAACCAAAGAAGCGATAAGTACTTACTTTTTGTGCTCGACAACCACGTAAAAGTTTATTATTAAACGCAATTGCAACTTCATTTAAATCGCTGCGATTAGCTGCAAATAGAGCATCAATCAAGTTATTCCAACCATCACTCCGGCGATGCACCAACGGCAACTGAGATCCAGTTAACACGACAGGTTTATCCAACCCACGCAAAGCAAACGACAAGACACTTGCGCTGTATGCCATCGTATCCGTGCCATGAATAATAATAAAACCATCATAACTCTCATAATTATCCGCAATATCCTGAATCATCCGCTGCCAATGTTCTAATTTCACATCCGAAGAATCAATTAATTGCTCATATTCAATCAAATCAATTTGTACATCTTGAATTGGCTCAAGTGTATCGATTTGCGACTTAAATAACCCAGGGACAGGCATCAGCCCTTGTGGCGTATAATCCATACCGATTGTGCCACCAGTATAAATAATCAAAATTTTTTTCATTCTTTAGTGTTCCTAATCTTTAATTTAATTCTAGCGAATTTTAAAATAGTTATTCGAGGTTAATTCTAACCAATTTGCTCCGTCTCGCTTATTTAACAGCTGGTTTCAATTGTGTATAATTAGCTGTATATTGCGCCCAAAAGGCTTGATCCAAGTTATAGTGATATTTTTCACCCACGTTATATAAGTTCACCACAACTTGCACAACTCCAGATTCACTAGAGCGTGGAATACTCACCGCAAAAAACGCTAAACTCCGAATGCTATTAGGTTTAGCTTCTTTACCAGTCCTAAAAATGCTATTATTTGCGCCGGCACTATGATCTAGACCAATTTGCTGCAACTGGCTAAGACCAACATTAGACTCATGTTCTAGCAAATAACTGGCACGCTGTAATCGCATTTCACTGCCTTGTTTACTAATGACGTCGCTTGCGCCATAGGGATAATTGGCAACTAAGTCAGAATTTTGATAATGATTCGTATGCGCAAAAACGCCACGACTTTGCAAAGTATATTTGAATTTATGGTTTGGAGCAACTTCAATGGATAAAATATTTTGACCATCCGCGACTTGATAAAACACAGGGTCTGGGAATTTGGCAATTAATTTAGGCAAATCTTTGATGACATCCCTAGCATGAGCATAATTTTGCAAAATATCTTTACTAAAATCATCTGCAATTCCACCGACTGCTTGCGCTGAATATTCAATCGTAACCTCATTAAAAACCGCTAAATTTTTCTCATTAATTCCTGCTGAAACAAAATCTTTAACATCCAAGCGTGATAATGCCAAATATTTATACCTGCCTGATGCGTTAACTACTTCTACGATTTGGTGATCTGGACGATTGTCCCGGTTTTTAGCCATCATTAAATTACCGCTTTCAGTATTAAAGGTTGCAAATGTGGTACACGCTATCACAGGTAAAAACACACTACACCCCAAAAATAACAGAATTTTCTTCATAAAATGACTTTCAACTTTTATTTAATATTTGCACACAGAATAGATTAATTTAACTAACCAGAGCTTGCAATAACCCCCATATACGTTAGGTAATTAAATACTTTCTACCACCAGACTAAATAATTTTTCAGAATAAACTAACTGATTAAAATAAATCCCTTAACCTATGTCAGCGTTATTTTAGCACAGACTACCGCTAGCAACTTAGGAGAGCAGCAAGCAATTATCAATGCAGAAAATCATTGTGATGCACTACTGCTGCTGACAAACTAAAAGTTTTATATTGCTTAACTAAATTTGACTACGTTAAAAGCATTTATCTGAAAACCCCAAGCTTGAATCAAATTTAATGCTAAAATTCATGATTATGTTTGTTAGCTAACCAGAAAAATAATTCTCAATTACTATCTATAACTTCAATAATCTCTAGGCTAACTCATAAAAATTTCACAATTAATTAGCTCACCAACAAATCAAGGCATTATATGCACATCCAGCGCCAGAAGCGACAGCTCTTAACTTTAATGATACTACTGCTATTTGTATCACAAGCCTGCACGGATATCTTTGTACCTGGATTACCCGAAATGAGCCGCGAATTTGCAAGTAGCATTAAACAGATGAACTTAACCATTTCGGTGTATATTTATGCGCAGGCATTTTTCTTTTTAATTATCGGTGTAATTAGTGACCTCTTCGGACGACGACGAGTTTTACTGGCTTGCATTCCTTTACAAATAATTGCCTCATTTGCCATTGCCATGACTAACTCATTAACATTGCTGATTATTTTACGCGTAATTCAAGCGCTGGGCAGTAGCGCTATTTATATCGTACTACGCTTAGTGATTAAAGATACCTTAAATAAAGAAGAGCAAATCCATGCAACTGGAATGCTCTTAATTGGTCTAGTGCTCTCACCTGCTTTAGCTCCTGTAATTGGCGCACATTTAATCAATTGGTGGAGTTGGCGCGCATGCTTTATCTTAATTGGAGTAACCATGACAGGACTCTTAATTTGGTTAACTCTTTTGCTTCCAGAAACTAATTTACGCATTAAACAATTTCGCAATGAATTTAGTTTTAAAGCTCAATTAGCGAACTACACAGGCGTACTTCAAGATAGATTATTCATAATGCTAATTATTTTAGTTGGTGGAACTTTTGCCTCTTATTACGGATTTATTGCCATTTCTAGCTATATGTATATTGATGAATACCACACCAGCAACACGCTCTACTCCTATACCTATGTCGCCATTGCCGCCGCCTATTTACTCGGTAACCGCATAATGTTATGGCTAAATAAAGAACAAGTTCGTCCGTGGCGGATTATTCAGTATGGGCTAATAATTTCATGTATTGGCGTAACGGTAATGATTAGCAGCTTATTTGGACATACACATATCTTCTTAATTCTTGGACTGGCCACCTTTGGATCACTCCTCATTCGCTTAGCAACCGCATTTATTAATCCACCAATTCAGGTATTAGTCATGAATTATTTCGGCAATGCTGGCTCCAATGCGATAGGCTTATTAAGTTGTTTACAATATGTGTTCGCAGGATTTGGTACGGCGGTAGTCTCAGGTTTACCCTTTGCACCAAGTGTCAATTTAGTCGTAAGCTCAATTCTCTTTACATTAATTTCACTAGTCGGATATTATTTTTGCCCACACCATAAAATTCAACATTAAAAGTAAGCCACTTATGCAAAACCGAAAGTACATTTTAAATTGCACAGCTCATACCATCATTTAAATTAATGCTATAATAATCACCGCATCTAATTTAAGGTTAACTTTAATGCTTCAACAAATTATATCCCCACTATTTAATCAGCTCTTAAATTTAATTGCCACGCGTTTCAATCAACAACAACCCAGCTTTGTATCAAGCCTTGGCAAATATAGTTCCGCAAACTATTTAATAAATTTAACTGACTTACCATTTAATCTTGAATTGAGTTTCAAAAATCAACAACTCCAGATTAAACTTGCCCCAACTGCGCTATCGGCAAACTCTAGCATTCGTGGAAAAAGTCGTCACTTTATTGAGCTGTTACTCAAACAAGCTGACAGCGACGCATTATTTTTCCAGCAAAAGCTCTTTATCGCAGGCGATATGGAGGCGGCAACCGCATTTCGAAATTGCTTAGAACGCTTGGATTTTAACCTCGTTGACTTCTTAACCCCATTAGACAATCCACTCATTAAGTCTTTTTTGCAAAAAATCCTTCAACCTAAACATCAACTCGCGCAAACATACCGTAACCCAAATCTCGAGTTAATCTGTCCAGCGGGTAATCCAACCATTTTACATGCGGCAATTGAGGCTGGTGCTGATGCAGTCTATTTTGGCTTTGCTAAACATGGTAATGCACGAAATTTTGCGGGATTAAATTTTAGTATTGAAGAAGCTGCTAACGCCGTAGAATATGTTCATCAACGACAACGAAAAATACTGGCCGCAATTAATGCTTATCCTCAAGCAAGCAATCTTACCTATGTTCAGGAAACCATCGACACTGCCGCCACAATTGGAGTGGATGCTGTAATTCTTGCCGATATTGGCATGCTTGATTATGCTACACAAAAACATCCACAATTAGCTCGCCATTTATCGGTACAAGCCTCAGCCTCAAGCCTTGATGCGCTTGAATTTTATGCCCGTGAATTTGGCATAAAGCGCGTTATTCTTCCACGAATTTTGAATTTCAGCCACATCAAAGACATTTGTAGCGGCGCACGTGAACTAGGTGTGGAAGTAGAAATATTTGGCTTCGGCGGATTGTGTGTAATGGCTGAAGGACGCTGTAGTTTATCCGGATATTTAACTGGCAAGGCACCCAATATGCATGGCGTATGTTCGCCAGCCGATCAAATTAGTTATACTCAAACTAAGCAAAATATGACGATCAAACTTAATCAATTTACAATTAATGAATTTAACCCAACCCAGACAGCATGTTACCCCACCGTATGTAAAGGTAAATTTGCCTGTAATGACAATTCAGAACAACACGTCTTTGAACAGCCGACTAGTTTGAGTTTATTAACTAGCCTTAGCACTATTCTTGAATGTGGCGTTAGCGCGCTCAAAATCGAAGGGCGTCAACGCAGCAGTGCCTATGTCCGCCAAGTGGTTAGTACTTTCCGCTATGCTCTTGATAACCTACATGAATTACAAGCAAGCGATTTAAATCGTCTCAATCAACAACTCGAACCATTAATGGAAGGCCACCACGCCACCGAAGGAGCTTACCGTGACCACTGGAACTAAACCAACTACATTTGCCCTTGGACCATTACTCTATCCATGGAATGCAACGCAAATTAAGCAACTCTATCAAGATGCAGCGAATTGCTCCTTAATTTCGCGGGTATATCTTGGAGAGATTGTATGCGCCAAACGCAATCCATTATTGGCAAAATACCTCCCCCAAATTATTGATGAATTACAAGTGGCAGGAAAACAAATTATTTTTTCAACACCAATTCTGCACAATGACGAAGAAAGCCATCAATTAATGCTAAATAATATCGAATTGGCTCGTCAATATCAGAGCCCAATTGAAATCAATGATTTGGCTGGATTAAAGCATGCGACAGGTTTAGAAATTATTATTGGACCATATATTAACACTTACAACCAAGCTAGCCTAGCGGTTTTTGCCCGCAATGGAGCACAACTAATCAGCCCACCATTTGAAGTTAATCGTAGCGTAATCGCTGATTTAGCCGCATTTGGACTGCCACTTGAAGTAAATATTTTCGGGCGCATAGCTTTATCAATTTCATCACGCTGCTTTATCGCACATAATTTAAACATAGAGCGCGAGGATTGCAAATTAGCCTGCTTCAAACACAGCGCTGGATTTAATGCTGGGAGCAAACAACAAGAATTATTTAATCTCAATGGCATGCAAGTTCAATCAGCCAAAATCTATAATTTAATCAAAGAAATATCTGATTTGCAAACCATCGGCGTACAAAATTTTAGAATTAATCCAACGCCAGAATTTAGCTTAAATCAAATCAGCTCACTAATTACAGCGCAACTAAGTTCAATATCAGATAATGTATTGACCGAACAACAAAATCAACTATTTGCCAATGGTTTCTATCATAATCAGGAAGGTTATAAATTCATTGAATAATGCTTTTTAATAATTGATTTACACCGCTAGCGACAAAAAATAAAAACAATTCGACAAACAGAGCATAAAAACATACACAACTAAGTTTAGTTATTTTGCCAAAACTTGGCATTGACAAATTATTTTAACCTGCACTTGTGCTAAATACGGTATAATTAAATTCTATTAACCATCAGAATAACCGCAAAATAAAATGGATATTAAAAATTATATTACCGTGGCAGGCTACGCCACGCTCCGTGAAGAATTACATAATCTCGTCACCAAAGAACGTCCACATTACGTCCACTTAGTCAACTGGGCGGCGAGTAATGGCGATCGTTCGGAAAATGCTGATTATCAGTATGGCAAAAAAAAACTCCGCGAAATTGATCAGCGCATTCACCAGCTCACCAAAAAAATTGAGCATGCTGAAGTAGTTGATCCAACCTCACATCAAGGCAGTGACAAAGTATTCTTTGGTGCAACCGTTAGCATTCTTCGCAATCAAGAACAAGAACAAACCGTAACTATCGTCGGTCAAGATGAAATTAACCCAGAAAGTAATAAAATTAGTTGGACCTCACCTCTGGCTAAGAGTTTATTACGCAAAAACCTTGGCGATAGTTTCATGTTCACATCCCCACAAGGACGCGAAGAAGTTGAAATTATTGAAATCAGTTATGAATACTAAAGTTATCTCCATCATTGGCGGACATGGACAAATGGGGACACTCTTTCGTCAACTCTGGCAAAATCAAGGTTACGTGGTTCACGCCATCGGACGCAAAGACTTAGAGAGCTGTGACAAAATACTCGCTCAAAGCGCGGCGGTGATTATCTGTGTACCAATTAAAGATACCACAGCAATGATCGCAAAACTCGCGCCACGCCTAAATAAATCTACTATTCTAGCAGATTTTACTAGCCTAAAAGTCGAACCGTTAATGACGATGTTAGCTGAATACTCTGGACCTGTGCTAGGTTTACATCCGATGTTTGGACCAACTATCAACGCACCGCATAATCAAATCATTGTTCACTGCCAAGGGCGTAACCCAGACGCCTGTCAGTGGTTAATTGATTCATTAAAGCAGTTGGGTTTTACACTTAAAAGCATGAGCGCCGCAAAACATGATCAGGCGATGAATTTCATTCAAGGCATTGAACATTTTGTAACTTTTAGCCTGGGTACATTTCTCTATCACAAACAAGAACACCCACAGGAATTACTGGAAATTGCGAGCCCAATTTACTTAGCCAAATTACTTTTAATGGGGCGAATCTTTGATCAAGACCCTGCACTATATGCCGATATTATTATGGCAGATACTAAACGCATTCAATTAATCAAAGAATTTAGTCTCTGGCTCAACCAATGGGTAACTCAATTAGAGCAATGCAATAAAGCTGAATTCATTGCCGAATTTAAACAAGCTAGCGCTTGGATGGGGGATTTCACCGCATATGCTCAGCGCGTCAGTGATGATTTCTTAACCATTGATTTATAATCTTCACAATAAAACTAGTGCACCTAAAGCTAAGCATCAAACCATAGATTAAAGCAAATTAAGCCAGCCAGATTGCATAATTATTTAACCAAATTTCAACATCTGGTTAATTTCACAAGCAAATAAAGCATCAACAGATTACTTGATTAGTTTTTTTATCTATCTTCTTAAACTCTTAATATTGGATATTTTAGTGAAAATAAATCGCTCCATTCTCGGCATAATTATCGCCATTGCCTCACTTGCTTCAATCGGAATTTTTATTCATAAAAGTGAAGTCGGCCCAATTATTACTGGGTTTTATCGTTGTTTGTTTGCAATTCCACTGCTCTTAATTGCTGAGCAATTTTCCAAAAAAAATAACTCAACGCTACCAGCTAAAGTTAGCCATAAGTCATTATTTCTGCTTAATTCAATTGCGGGCATTGCCCTTGCGATGGATATTTGTGTCTGGAATCTGTCATTTAAATACACAACGATGGCCGAAGCAAATTTAATCGTTAACTTAGCTCCATTTTTAATTTTACCGCTGACAATTTTCTACTTTAAAGAACCAGTAAATAAATTAGTTACTTACCCAATCATTGCAGCAATTTTAGGTTTATTTCTCTTAGTTTTCTCGGGTAAATCCACGGCCAATATTCACATGATGGGCGATTTACTTGCGTTTATTGCCGCTATTTTTTATGCCATATTTGTCGTGGTAACTAAAATCTCAGCCGATAAAGGCGCTAACATGACTCGCTACATGACCATTGTAAGCCTCTATTGTGCATTAATCTTATTAGTTTCTGGCATAATTGCTCAAGAAAAAATACTTCCAGATAGTATTAATGGTTGGTTGCTACTTTTGGGCTTAGCCTTTATTTCACAAATCCTTGGGCAATTAATGCTTGCGCGCTCAATAAAAAAAGTAAAATTGCAAATCTCATCAATCTTACTCTTGATGCAACCCGTATTTGCTGCGGCCTATGGCTTCATATTTTTTAACGAAAATTTAACGCTGTTGCAAATAATTGGTGCTCTCATTATCTTAATTTCAGTCTACGTTTTTAAACGTGTTGAAGCAATTCCAAGAAAATTTAAACCATAGCTAGCTTTTTAATTTGGCAACCTAAGCGATCCATGCTAAAATTCGCCATAACTAATTTTGAAAGGTAATTTACATATGAAAAAAACTGTCTTGCTTGGGGCTTTAAGCCTAAGTCTTTTAGCGGCTTGTGCAACTAAAACCGTCCCTAACTCTCAACAATCAGGATTTTTGAACGATTACAGTAAATTACAACTAGCTCCAAATACCGATGATGGCATGAATACTTACACTTATGTTAGCCCAACTTTTAAACGCAGCGACTATAATGCTGTAATGCTTGACCCTGTAACTATTTATCAAAAAGCAACTGAAAGTATCACACAAGAAAATATTTACCAAGTACGTCAAGCTTTAGATGACTCATTAAAAACCGCTGTTAGCAAACAATTTAATGTTGTAACCACTCCAGGCAAAGGAACAGCACGCGTAAGCATTGCAATAACAGGTGCTGAAGTTGAAGGAGAGGGGTTCAAACCTCGTAACTTAATGCCTATATCAGCAGTATTAGCTCTAGGTGCTAAGGCAACTGGTTTAGATAACAAACAAGCGGTATTGTTAATTGAAGCCAAAATCATCGATAGTCAAAGCGGTGCTTTAATTGGTGAAGCGGTAAGCTCAATGAGTAGTGAAAAATTCCGCAGTGAAGTAAAAACTAAACAACAATTTCAAGTTCTAGCTGAAACTTGGGTAAAATCTGCGGTTAAAGCTGCTGCTGGATATACTAAGTAATATTTATTCTAGATAGCGAGTGACTAATTATAGGTTAGCCACTCACTGCTATGTTTATAACCCGAGAATTAATATGACCCTGAATAAATTTTTTATTTATCTAAGTTTAACCACTTGCATGATGGCAGCTCATGCCACGCCTAATTTCGTAAATAACCAGCCGACTACACCAAATGCGGCATTAAGCGCTCCAACAATTAACCCATACTACGGCTCCGATGGTAAGTTTGCGGGTAATAGTCAAAGTGTTAATGGTGGTACTAGCTATTACAAAAATGGTCAATATCAAGGACAAACATCAGCTGGTAGTAACATTTATTATAACCAAGCAGGACAAATGCAAATAATTAACTCAGCACCACCATCATTAAATCCAAAATAATTAGCCACGCTAAAAATTACTTCTTCGCTTGTTGATCTAAATCACGCAAATAATTCATTCGCTCCTGAATTCGCTGTTCAAAACCCTGATCACTTGGCTGATAAAATTTGAGTTCAAGCATACCATCTGGAAAATATTGTTCATTTGTAACATAGTGATTAGGATAATCATGTGCATATTTATACTCGCGTCCATAACCAAGTTCAGTCATCAATTTAGTCGGCGCATTACGTAGGTGAACAGGCACTGGCGCTGAAGAAGCATTTTTCATATACTCACGTAATTGATTATATGCCAACTCAAGACTGTTGCTTTTATTGGTTACCGCTAAATAAATTACCGCACCAGCCAAAGCTAACTCCCCCTCAGGAGAGCCCAAACGTTCATAGGTTTGTAGAGCAGTATTTACAACCACCGCAGCATTGGTATCGGCAAAACCAATGTCTTCCCATGCCATGCGTAATAAGCGCCGCCCAATATACAGTGGTTCAGCACCACTAGTCAACATACGTCCAAACCAATACAATGCGGCATCTGGATTCGATCCGCGCACCGATTTATGCAATGCTGAAATTTGATTATAAAATTCTTCGCCGCCTTTATCAAAGCGTTGCAAATTTTTAGGTACTATTTGTTTAATCAAATCACTATCTATTTTGCTTTGCCCACTGGAGTTACCCACTAGCTCCAGCAAATTAAGCAAACGTCTGGCATCCCCGTCGCTTAAATCGATCAATAACTCCATTGCATCAGGCGTTAACTCAATCTTTCCCAAATAGGTTAATGCTTTATTCAACAACAGTTGCAAATCATCGCGCGTAAGACTTTCTAGCACATAGACCTGCATGCGTGATAATAAGGCGTTATTTATTTCAAAAGATGGATTCTCAGTAGTAGCACCGATTAAAATTATTGTCCCCTCTTCAAGATGATGTAAAAAAGCATCTTGCTGAGCTTTATTAAAACGATGAATTTCATCCACAAATAACACGGTTGGCTTATCAAATAGGCTGCGTGCATTTTGCTCAGCCTGCTCAAGTGCTTCTTTAATGTCTTTAACGCCACTAAAAACCGCCGAAAGTTTAATTGCATGACAATCAAGAGTCGTCATGAGAATGTTTGCCAAACTAGTTTTACCAACTCCTGGCGGCCCCCATAAAATCATTGACTGTAATTTACCTGCCGCCAGCAAATTTGCCAATGGTGCATGCTTAGCAACTAGGTGCTTTTGCCCGATAACCTCAGCTAAAATCTTAGGGCGCAATAACTCTGCAAGTGGCTGCATCTAATAACTCCTTTTATTCAATCACATGATTATACTAAAGCTTTGTTATAATACTATCCTTAAAATACAAACGGAATAATTAAATGGGTCACGTTCACATTACAGTTGCGGCTATTATTGAATATAATCAAAAATTTATCCTCGTTACTGATAAAACGACTGAGGGCTTAAAACTAAATCAACCAGCTGGTCATGTTGAAGCAAATGAATCTATTCTTGCAGCGGTAATTCGTGAAGTTAAAGAAGAAACTTCATTAGATTTTATTCCCGAAAAATTAATTGGCGTGTATTACTTCCAAGCTAATCCCGAAAATACTTATTTACGCTTTTGTTTTAGCGGGAGCATTAGCGATTATACCCAAACACCGCAACCTGATGCAAATGATGATGACGTAATTGAAGCCAATTGGTATTCAGAAAACGAAATTCGCACTCGATTAAGTGAACATCGTAGCCCAATTGTGCTGCAATGTTTGGATGACTATTTAGCTGGAAAGCAATTTCCACTTGAAGTCTTAGTCCATTATAACCAGCCACAGGCTTAATCTAATTAATAATTTTTATTGAATCGCAAAAATGACCAAAGTAGTAATTGGAATGTCAGGCGGAGTTGATTCGTCGGTTGCCGCATATTTATTAAAACAGCAAGGTTACGACGTAATCGGTATTTTTATGCAAAACTGGGAAGATGACGACAACGATGGTTATTGCACCATTAAGCAGGATAGTATGGATGCGATTGCGGTGGCAGATGTACTTGGAATTGATATCGAAATTGTAAACTTTGCCAAAGAATATAAGGAACGGGTGTTTAGTTATTTCCTAAGTGAATATCAAGCAGGCAGAACCCCAAACCCAGATGTATTATGTAATTCAGAAATTAAATTCAAAGCCTTTTTGGAGCATGCTATCAACTTAGGTGCTGAGTTTGTGGCAACTGGACATTATGTAGCAAAATGCATGACTGATTTTGGTGAAGTTTTAGTTCGCGCGGCAGACAATAATAAAGATCAAAGTTATTTTCTGTATCGCCTAAATCAACATCAAATTTCACATTCCTTATTTCCACTTGGACAAATTATTAAGCCAGAAGTACGTAAGATTGCAGAAAAATTAAACTTACCCAATGCGAACAAAAAAGACAGCACGGGAATTTGTTTTATTGGTGAACGCCCTTTTCGTGAGTTCTTACAAAAGTATATGCCAACTAAGACTGGAAAAATGGTTACACCTAGTGGTAAAATACTTGGTGAACATCAAGGTTTAATGTTTTATACCATCGGTCAACGCAAGGGACTTGGAATTGGTGGTGATGGTGAGCCTTGGTTTGTTGCTGCTAAAAATTTAGCAACTAACGAACTAATTGTGGTTCAAGGGCATCAGCATCCATTATTATTAAAACGTACTTTACGAGCGAAACAATTAAGTTTTGGACAAAATACTCTTCCCAAAGAGGGACGTTATAGTGCAAAAACACGCTATCGTATGCAAGACGCAAACTGTGAATTAATTTACTTGAATGAGCAAACCATTGAATTACGCTTTGATGAAGCACAGTGGGCAATTACCCCAGGACAGTCAGTGGTAATTTATGATCAAGAATTGTGCCTTGGTGGCGGAATAATCAATTAATCAAAAACCAACAAGCATTAACCTTATTAACTCCAAATATACTTTTCAAAAGGATCATCATGGCGAACAAAGCTTATAAATCAGAAGCAATGGATTTTATTAAAACCTTGCTCGAAAAACCAGGCAATCATGAACAACAAATGAAACTGCGGAGTACTTGGTGGGATAAGGGCTTCATTAACCAAGACGAACAACAGGTTAATCGCGAATCAAGCATAAAATCACAAGCTTATGTCTATTTTTCATACCCGACTAATAAATAAATGTTAAAAAGTCAATTAACTGACGAATTACATCAGTATTGCTTAACTTATGGTGTTCGCGAACACCCAACTTTAGTTAAATTACGCCAAGAGTCAGAAAAACTAAGTAACCAACAGATGCTAATTAGCCCAGACCAAGGAGCGCTAATGGCCATGCTTGCGCAACTAATAAATGCACAGAGTTACCTCGAAATTGGCACATTTACTGGTTATAGCACACTATGGATGGCACTAGCCATGCCTGCCGATGCACAAATTACAACAATAGATCTTAGCGCAAGACATCTAGATCTAGCACAGACTTATTGGCAAGAAGCGCAAGTCGCAACTAAAATAACGCCATTAATCGCACCAGCCGAACAAAGTCTCCAACAACTGTGTGGTGAAAAGAGTAACTATTTTGATATAGCATTAATTGATGCAAATAAATCGCAATATATTGAATATTATGAATTATGTTTAAACTTAGTCCGCCCAGGTGGTTTAATCATAATTGATAATGTATTGATGTATGCACAAGTACTTGAGGACAATCCGCGTAAAAACTACGTAAAAATTTTACAAACTCTTAACCGAATGTTAAAAGATGATTCTAGAATTGATTTATGCCTCCTACCAGTTGGGGATGGCATGACTTTAGCTCGTAAAAGGACAAACAATGAAACGAAGAGTTAGACAAGACAAACTACATAATCAAATGAATGTAGTTCCATATATTGATGTAATGTTGGTGCTCTTAGTAATCTTTATGGTAACCGCACCAATGTTTACACCTGGCGTAATTAACCTACCAAGCGTGGGTAAATCAGCACAAGTAACTAAACAGCCTTTAGAAATCAACATTGATGCCACTGGTAATTATTCTCTAACACAAAATAATAAAACCACGTCAATTGCAACACTTGATGAATTAGCTAGCCAAGCGGCACAACTCTCAACTGAAGATACTCCCGTGGTTATATCAGCTGATAAAGAGGTTCAATATGACAAAGTAATTACTGTCGTAGATAAGCTGTACAGTTCTGGTATTAAAAAAGTTGCCTTGGTTGTAAAACAAAAAAATGGCTAAACCACAAATTAATAAAAGCACGTTGATTTCACTAGCTATTCATATCGCTATTGGTGTCGCATTAATGCTCTTTAGTAGCACAGATAATGTTTTAGTCCCTTCACGCTCGGATGGTGTTGAGGTGAGCTTGGTATCAATGCCTAATCAAACAGTCGAACCATACACGCCACCAATTAAAGCTCAAGCTGAGCCAATAAAAACCCTTGATACTCCAGCAGATATAAATGTTAAGCCAACTACTGCTCCAGCACCAATACCAAAACCTAAGGCTGAAATTCCTAAGCCAATTGAAAAACCAACACCGACACCAGCACCAGTTCAAGCAACTCCGCTACCAGCAAAAACACCAACTAAGGTTAAGCCAATTAATAAAAAATCACAAATTAACGATCTTTTAGGTGATGCGGTTAGCACCAACACAGCCTCAATTCGCAAAGGCAAAGCTCTAGGTGGAAACCCAAATGGTACGAGTGACAGCAATAACTTAATCGGCAACTATGCAGATCAAGTGATTAATGCGGTAAGACCATTTGTTCAAGTCCCAGATGATATTAACCCCAAAGCTGTTGCGACCATCAAGGTTGAACTCTATCCCAATTTAAATGTTAAATCCGTTAAATTAATTAAGTCCAGCGGTAACGCCATGTATGATCAAAATGTCCAAACCGCCATCATGCGGGTTAAGGTATTTCCAGCATTGCCTGATGGAGCAAATTTTGTTGAATACCGTATTTTAAAATTAACTTTCAAACCACAATAACAAGGAGCTTTCCAAGAATGAATAAATCAACTTTCTCAATTCGTAAAAATTTAATTATCTTACTTAGTCTCAGTATCGGCTGTGTCTATGCCGATCAAGATATTGTTATTACAGGTGGCAATAGTGCGGGAAACCCTAAACTTGCTATTGTAAATTTCACAAATGAAGATGGTAGCATCAGCAATGAAATAACCAACGACTTTAAAATTACTGGTGAATTTAACGTGAGTAATTATGTTAGTAGCGACGCGGTTGATAGCACAGCTCAATACACTATTAGTGGTAATGTAAACACTGACCCTGTCAGCGGGCAAATGCAGGTTCAATACCAATTGATTAACAATACCACCAAAGAAGTATTGCTAAATCAAACTGCAGCATTTAACCAAAAATCTCAACGCAAAGCAATTCATACTATTGACAATAACGTTTATCAAAAGTTAACGACAACCCCAGGGGCATTTACTTCTAAAATTGCGCTCTCAGTTCAACAAGGAAGTAAATATTCAGTGGTTATTGCCGATTATGATGGTTATAATCAAAAAACTTTAATTTCAACAACTCATCCTATTTCTTCTTTGGCTTGGGATAAAAGTGGTCAATATTTAAGTTATGTAACTTATGAATCAGGTAAACCTGTTGTTTATGTTCAAAATATTGCACAGGGTTCACGCTATATCGTAGCTAACTTTAATGGCTCCAACTCATCACCTAATTTCACACCTAATTCACAACAACTCACCGTAACTTTAAGTAAAGATTATGGTTCACATATTTATCTAATTAATAATCAACGCTATTCACCATCTAGCGCCGCAAGACCACTCATTAACTTTGGCACTATTGACACTGAAGCAGATATAGGTGGAACTGGCAAAGTTATTTTTACCTCAGATCATGATGGTGGACCACAAATTTTCATGTCTGATCTAAATGGCTCGACTCCGACAAGAATAACTAAAGGTCTTGGTAACTATAATACAACCGCACGTTTCTCAAATGATGCGAGTAAAATCACCTTTATTAACCGTAATAGCGGAGTACTTCAAGCTTATGTGTTGGATTTAATCACACAATCTGCATATCCAATTAGTTCAAATGCACATCATGATATCGCTCCAAGCTTTGCACCAAATGATAAATTAATTCTCTTTTCAAGCGATAACACGGTGTATATCAGTAATATAACTGGGACAACTCAGACTCAATTAAACAACCTAAACTATACACAAATTATTGATCAACGTTGGGCACGCAATAATTAAATCGTTGAAAAATAACAAATTTTATAGTATAATCTTAACTATATATTTATATGGAGTAATCTTATGTTTAAAAACACACTTTTTGCAATCCTAGCTAGTGCAAGTTTAGTTTCTTTTGCAGATGTCACATCTTCGTCACCTGTTTCTCAACCAGTTACACAGGCTGGTGATAACCAAAAAGGAACTATGACCCCTGATAAGACAGCTGACTCAAAACAGGCTAATAGCCCAACTGTGAACTCGCGCGCAGCAAGTAGTCAACTATTTCCAGAGCAGGATGCTTTAACAGGAACTAAAGGTCAGAAATACAATACTACCAAGAAGAAAAAACCGACTACGCCAAAAGGAAAATCATTTGATAATAATAAAACTGACAATTCAAACTATGATAATAGTCCAACTGTTAGCTCATTTGCCTATAGTGGCTCACAATTCCCAGAGCAAAATAAAGTAACTGGGACAAAAGGTGCAAAATATAACTCTAGTAGCGCAAAAAAACAACCAAGTAGCTATGAAGTAAATAAACCAACAGTTAACTCATTTGCCTATAGTGGCGCGCAATTTCCGCAACAAAATGCCATTACTGGAACCAAACATGTTAATGCGAGTGCAGCACAATAAAATAAGTTATTTCACAAAATACGTTTTATAGTGTATAATTACGGGTAAGTGGTTTTAATAACTATTTAAATTTAACCTAGAAAGGGATTTATATATGAAAAAAATATTAGCTTTAGTTATTGCTGGTACAGCATTAGTGGCTTGTTCTTCTAACAAAGCACCTGTTGAGGCTCCTGTAGCTTCAGCTCCAGTTGTTGCATCTGCACCTGTTGCATCTGCACCTGTTGCAACTAGCCACAACAGTGTATACTTTGCATTTAACAAGTACGATATCCAAGACCAATATGCTGGTATTGTTAAAGCCAATGGCGCTTATTTAGCAGCTAATGCATCTGCTAAAGTTCAAGTACAAGGTAATACTGATGATATCGGTTCTGTTGAGTACAATTTATCTTTAGGTCAAAAACGTGCTGATGCCGTTAAAAAAGCTTTGATTGCAACTGGTGCTACTAAAGCCCAAGTTGAAGCTACATCAAACGGTAAATTGAAAGCTAAATATGATAATAATTCATCAGAAGCTCGTTCTATGAACCGCCGCTCTGACATTGAATACAAATCAGCTCAACCAGCTGGCTACTCTACTGATAGCAATGGTTTACCAATGGTTGATGGTAGCGTGTACAATGGTACAGTTACTGAAGGTGTTCAATAACCATGAAAAAAAGTTTGTTGGCAATTCTAGGATTGTCAGCAAACCTTTTTCTAATTGGTTGTGCTGATGATCAAGCGCGTCAGCAAATTGCTGACACTAATCAACGCCTGAGTCAAATCCAACAAAATGTTGGAGTTCTAGATAATAAAGTTTCAAATCAAAAAGTTCTTGATTTACTCAATCAAATTAATGACTTACAAACCCAAATAAATCAACTTAATGGACGAGTTGCCAATCTAGAGCAAGGTCAATCAAGTGGTCAAGGTGATGTCGGTCAACAATTGCAATCCTTAGATTTAAGAGTACAGTCTTTGGAAAGTGCGGTTGGTGTAAGTGGTTCAGTTAAACCTTATGCCGGAGCCTTAAAATCAAACAATGTGAATGCCCAACAATTGCAAGATGCAATTAAGAAAATTCAGGCAAATGATTTAAACTCTGCAATTACAGAACTAAAACAAGTTATGGCTGGTACAGATAAAGCCAGCGCTGCAAGCGCACGTTATTTCTTATCTGTGGCTTATGTAGCTAATAATCAATATAAAGAAGCAATTACAGAAGCAAATAAATTTGTGACTGCCAATGCAGCCAATAAGAACGCTCCTGATGCCTTACGCGTAATTTATATTTCGCAAACTCAATTAGGCAATGCTAGCGCAGCAAATGCAACCGCGAAGCGCTTAATAAAAAGTTATCCAAATAGTGAAGCAGCCAAGAAAGTTGCCAAGCAAATTCAATAACTAAATCAACTCAAGTTTTATAACTTGAGTTTTTTTAAAGTGAAATTAATGCAAGTAAATCTACATAATAATCAAGGAAATCAATTTAGCAGTTACTCAGAAAATAGTGTAACGATCAATCAACTTGAGTACAGCGAAAATATCTTAGTTAGCGCTCAAGAAATTAAACCTTTAGAATTAAATTCAATTGATGACCTTAATCAAGAGGTCTTAAATCAATTAATTGCTATGCAACCAGACATAATTATCTTTGGAACTGGTAATAAAATCAAATACCCACCAACAAAATTACTCTTACAATTACAAAACAAACAAATTGGTTTTGAAATAATGCCAATCCCAGCTTTATGTAGAACATTTAATTATCTAATTGGTGAAGGACGCAAGGTTCTTGGGATAATTATATTTAATTAAAATGTTTCGAGATTCTTAAATAGTTGTTGAAATAGCTCGTCATTTAATTGGTTATTTACGCGTAAACCTGTACCCAGGTGAATTTCTTCCACTTGAGTTTTAAGTAACAGTTCAACTACATTTATAGGTTTTACGCCACTACCAGCCAACAATTTAACCCCTCCGCTAGGTTTAATTAATCGTTGCATTGCCGCCAAATTACTTACGCCATTTAATGCGGTGTACGCACCACCAGATGAAAGTACTCGCTGCAAGCTAGTTCCAGCATAATTCTGAAGCTCCATAAATTCACCCACAACATCATTCGCAACATCGATTGCACGATGAAAGGTCAATCCCAAATGACTAGAATCCAATAAGCCTAAAACCGATTCAAGTTGCCGATAATCAATCGAATTGGCTAAATTTAAAGCGCCAAAGACAATTGCTGATGCCTTAGTCTTACTGGCTAAATAATCAATTTCAGAATTTATTTTATAAATATCATTTTGATTATAAATAAAGTTTTCCCCATGCGGGCGAACCATTACATTAACGGGAATCGTTAATGCTTCACACACCTCACGAGATAGTTCTAAACATGGAGATAATCCGCCATCCGTAAATGCATGAATTAACTCAACCCGATGAGCACCAAACTTTTCAGCCAATAAAGCTTCTTCTAAATTGGTCGCAATTACTTCAACTAACATTAATTAATCCTGACTATCAAATAAAAATTTGGAACTAGTATCCCACATACACTCTAAACTATCCTCTAAACTATGATCACTAGGTAAAACATGTAATTTAGCCAATGTATTTTGTAATGCATAGTCTTGACTAACCTTTAATGGTATTGTCATATCATACTCACCATGGAAAATTAACGTTGGTAATTTTTGTATAAATTCTCGATCAGGATGGATTTTTAAATCTTGAATAAATTCATGATGTAACTCGATAGTTTGATTATAACCAATATGATTAATTGCTAATTTTTGAGTCTGCTCCCAAAGAACAAGGTTCTCTTCTCCAATAATTTGTGGCAATAAACGCTTTATCTCTAAGGCAGGAGCAAATAAAATTAATTTCTGAATGCAACTAAGATTTTCAGCAAGAATCAGACTAATTAACCCACCTAAACTAGACCCAATTAACACACAAGGCTGGTTCGCAATAATATTTTCAACAGCTTCAATTACACGTGAAACCTGAAATGTCGAAAAATCACCAAGGTTAAGATCGAGGATCTGAAGCTCGTATCCAGACTCAGCAAATTTAGTTTTGAAATACTGGGCTTTTGTTGAATTAACCCCCGAAGCAAACCCGTGAAGATAGAAGTATTGGATCATTATATCAATTCGTAAAATAAAAGGCTCACCGCAATGTGTCGGCAAGCCCATCTAAAATCATAACCAACTAATATGTCAGCCCAACTGAAAGCATACCACCAACAGTACTTTGTGGAACTAATGCCGTTCCAGATGAGGTAACTAAACTTTGAGTAAAGTAATTTCCAGTGTAGAACAATTGTCCACCCAGCTGAAAATTACGATACAGATTAAACTTACTGCCAAAAGTAGTAGTATAGGCATAATTATTATTCGCGGGTAATCCTTGTGTAGTTGGTGCTTGGCTTGCATTATAAACGGCACTTTGATCTAAATAAAAATCAAAAACACTATTCAAACGATATTCTAAACGAGCTCCACCACCAACACTCCAAAAATAATCCTGAGTTAAGTTAGCCGTAGATGGTGCTGCCGCTAAACTATACGAGGATAAATTAACATTGCGACCAAGCACTGCATATGGCGTAATCATTAATGTATCTTTAAGCAGTGGAAATGCATAGCCAACCTTAGCATTCAAACCACCAAATTGGGCTTGAGATCCTGTGGTAACACCAAGTGTTGGAACAGCAGGATCTGCTACTTGTGAATAATAGGTCAGTAGATAGGCATTAATATCCATCCAAACACCGATATTAAATAACCGTTCAACTTCAACATTAACAAATTGAGTGTTATTCGTAGCATCATTACTTCCATTAGTTAACTGACCTGAAGTTACCCCAAATCCAAAGCTGTATTGGCGATCAAATTGTTGGAATGCAGCGTATGAGCTAGACTCAGAATTAGTTGATGTTGCAGCAAAAACAGAAGTTGCGAGTGAGGTTAAACTTAAAATTAATATTTTCCGCATTACAAAAATCCCTAGTTTTTAGAATTAAATTACTATAAATAAGACCACCAAATTAAACAATTTCACAAGCTGGTACAGTTTTAATCAGCCGGCTTTCTATATTTTTTAATCAGACTAATTATTAACCACAGAACAACAAATGCAATTACACCACCAATAACAAAATGTTCGCTTTTTTTAACCCAATGAATCAACGAATCAAGATCATGAGCAAAATAATACCCAGCATAAACCCAAATAGGAACACTAATTAATGCTGCGCTACCATCCATCAATAGGAATTTCCAATAGGGAACTTTCCGACTGATTCCCGCAGTTATAAAAATTGGCGCACGCAAGCCAGGTAAAAAGCGTGAAACGAATAAAATTCGATTGCCATAGTGATGAACTTTATCCTGCATTTTTTTGTAAATTTTTTCCGTGAAAACGCGGCGAAGTAGCGGCAGAGTTTTAACTCGTGGTCCAACCAATCGACCGAGCATAAACATTGCTCCATCACCAACCAAGACACCTAACAATGAGATAACCAACATAGTATGCACACTTAGCAGATGCGCCGCAAGACCACAAATGACTCCACCAGCAATTAAAGTTATATCCTCAGGTATCGGCAGCCCAAAGCCACATGCAACTAGAACCAAAAATACTGCGATATAACCATATGCAGTAAAAAATGAAACTAGTTCATGTAGTATTTCCATGATTAGCCTTTTATGGTTTGTGCAATTTTTTCAGCACAAGATTTAGCAAGCAGTGCATCTTTGGCTTCAACCATGACCCGAACCAACGGTTCAGTGCCACTAGCTCGAACAATTACACGTCCTTTTCCATTAAGTTCTGTTTCAACTTCCCTAATTGCATCTCTCGAAGCTGATTGCCAATCGAATTCTTTATCTGTAAATCTAACATTTATCATTGTTTGCGGATAATCTTGCCAGTCAATTACCTCATGAGGCTGTTGATTTAAAATTACAATCCCAGCTAGAACCTGTAGCGCTGAGATGATCCCGTCACCAGTAGTGTGTTTATCTAGACAAAGTAAATGACCAGATGCTTCCCCACCAACTAACCAATTACGTTTTAATAGTTCCTCAACAACATAGCGATCACCAACTTTGGCACGAACAAATTCGTAGCCCTGCTCTTTTAAAGCCAACTCCATCGCCATATTCGTCATAACAGTACCAACTACACCTGGTAATCGATTGCCTAATGCTTCATAAGATTTTACAATCAAATAAATTAACTTATCACCATTTAGCAACTCACCATTGCGATCCGCAATAATTACGCGATCACCATCACCATCAAACGCAATTCCAAAATCAGCACTATGCTCTTTAATATTTGCAACTAATTCCTCTGGATGCATCGAGCCACAATTTTCATTAATGTTGATACCATCTGGTTTACAGGCTAACTTAATAACATCAGCACCAAGTTCTTTAAAAACGTGCGGCGCAACATCATAGGTTGCTCCATTCGCGCAATCAAGAACAATTTTCAAACCTTTTAAGTCTAAGTTAGATGGGAACGTGCTCTTACAAAACTCAATATACCTTCCACGAGCATCGCCCAAGCGAATAACTTTGCCTAATCTATCTGCAACCACCATTTCTTGCTCAAGAACTTGCTCAATTTCTAGTTCAATTCCATCAGCTAATTTAGTACCATTGGCTGAGAAAAACTTAATACCATTATCATAATATGGATTGTGTGATGCGCTAATAACGACACCAGCTGACAGGCGCAATGTTTTAGTCAAATAGGCAATTGCTGGTGTAGGGATTGGACCAGCCATATAAACATCTACACCAGCATAAGCAAAACCAGCTTCTAACGACGATTCAAATAAATAACCCGATAACCGCGTATCTTTACCTATAATTACGGATGGCTTCTTACTATGTGCTGCCAAAACTTTCCCAGCCGCATAACCTAAACGTAATGCAAAATCTGGAGTTATCGGAAAACAACCAACTTTACCGCGAATACCATCAGTGCCAAAATACTTACGCATAAAATAATCTCTTTAAATAGAATTTAATCAAACCTCTGTGTTTACTGCAACCACAGGTACATACGCCATAATATAATCTATATCTTTAACATCAATCGTTTCTTTTTCAAGCAACATTTGTGCCATCATTTCCACCTTAGCTCGATTTTCAGTTAATAATCTAACCGCTAAATTATATTGAGTCTCCAAAATACTCCGGATCGTCTCATCAATTTTTTGCATCGTAGCTTCTGATACATGTTTGGTTGAGGTCACACTGCGCCCTAAGAATACTTCTGCCTCATTTTCACCATAAACCACAGGTCCTAATTCAGTGGTCATACCAAAGCGTGTAACTAACTTACGGGCTAAATCGGTAGCTCGTTCAAAATCATTGCTCGCACCAGTTGTCATTTGATTCATGAAAACCTCTTCGGCAACACGACCACCAAATAAAATTGCAATTTGACTCATCAAATAGTCTTTAGTATATGAATAACGATCTTCTTCTGGAAGTTGCATCGTCACCCCTAAAGCACGACCACGCGGAATAATTGTAACTTTATGAACAGGATCGGTTCCAGGTAATAAGCGTGCAACCACAGCATGCCCTGATTCATGATAAGCCGTGTTACGTTTTTCAGAGTCCTTCATAACCATCGAACGACGTTCCGCGCCCATAATTATTTTATCTTTGGCATCTTCAAAATCATGCATATCTACCAATTTTTTATTTCTACGCGCGGCAAACAATGCGGCTTCATTAACTAAATTGGCTAAATCGGCACCAGAAAAACCTGGTGTTCCACGTGCAATAATTGAGCCCTCAACATCGTTAGCCACAGGAACCTTACGCATATGAACATTCAAAATTTGTTCGCGACCTTTAATATCTGGCAATGGAACTACAACTTGACGATCAAAACGCCCTGGACGCATTAAAGCAGGATCCAGAACATCTGGACGATTGGTTGCAGCAATAATAATTACTGTCGTATGTGTCTCAAAACCATCCATTTCAACCAGCATTTGATTTAAGGTTTGCTCACGTTCATCATTACCGCCGCCTAAACCAGCACCGCGTTGGCGTCCAACCGCATCAATTTCATCAATAAAAATAATTGCTGGAGCACTTTTTTTTGCTTGCTCAAATAAATCACGCACCCGAGACGCACCAACACCGACAAACATTTCCACAAAATCAGAACCTGAAATACTGAAAAATGGCACACCAGCCTCCCCAGCAATGGCTTTAGCCAGTAATGTTTTACCTGTTCCAGGCGAACCGCTTAAGAGTATACCTTTAGGCATTCTACCACCTAAACTTTGATACTTGGTTGGATCTTTAAGATAGTCAACAATCTCCATTACCTCTTGTTTTGATTCTTCACAGCCAGCAACATCGTTGAATCGAATCAAATTTTCTTTACTATCAATAATCTTGGCTTTACTTTTACCAAATCCAAATACGCCACCAATTCCACCGCCGCCTTTGCCGCCCGCAGCTCCCTTCATGAAGTAAATCCACACTCCAATTAACAGCAACATTGGAAACCAAGACACAAATATATTCATTAATAATGATTCTTCTTTAGGTTTCGCTTGAAAAGAAACTTTATTTTTAATTAAGTCGTTCACTAATTCAGGGTCAAATGGAGCAAAGGTAGTAAATTTACTATCGTCTTTACGCACACCATTCACCCATTGGCTTTGCATGCTATTGCCTTCAATAACCACATTTTTAACCTGCCCACCCTCAAGGTCAGTGATAAATTGTGAATAAGGAATCGTATTCTTAGTATCTTTAGTGTCATTAAATTTGTTAAAAATCATCATTAAACCAAGACCGATTAACAACCAAATTAATAAACTTTTTAGTAAATTTCCATTTCGCATAGATTAATCCATTAAATTATAAGATTTTTGGTAAATTTATTTTAATACTTATTACCAAGCACAGACCGATGATTATATCACAACTGCTTCTTAAACTTGCAAAGTAAGTAGGTTTCACTGCTCTTGCTCCGCGATGCATCAGGCTTACGAATAAGTACTTGAGTAAATAAAGTACGCGCCAATTTAACCAAATTATCAAATTCTGAACCATGAAATACTTTAATAATGCAGTGCCCATTAGTCTTTAAATAACCTTTAGCAAAATCAAGTACTAGTTCGATCAAATATGCGCCACGTGCTTGATCAACGCCTTTTATGCCACTTAAATTTGGTGCCATATCAGAAATCACCAAATCCACCTTACGATGTTCAATGCTAAGGAGCAACTTATCCAAGGTTATTTGCTCTGTAAAATCACCTTGAATGAAGTTTAAATTAGCTAACGGCTGCATGTCTAATAAATCAACACCTACAACACGACCCTTGTCACCTACTTTTTGCAATGAGACTTGTGACCAGCTACCTGGTGCGCAACCCAAATCAACGACAGTCAACACATTGTGAAAAACGTTCTCTTGCTCATCAATTTCAAGTAGCTTGTATGCTGCACGTGAACGATAACCTACCTTTTGTGCTTGATTTACATAAATATCGTTAACATGTTGATGAACCCAGGCTTTAATACTCTTATTTTTCTTGATTTTTACTGTTTTATCAGTCATTTGCACGACCTCGTTGTAACAAGCGAGTAATTCCAAAAAATACAACATACCCACCACTGATAATTAAAGCGCTAAATTTAATCATCCCCCATAAGCTTGGCAAACTAATAACTCCAAATAAATGCGGCACTCCAGAAACATTATTACAGAGCAACACAAACAAAATAAATAAATAAGCTGCTAAGTCAACACACCAATTACTCCTTAAACCAATTAAGTTAAGTAAAATTGGCAAGCCTAACATTAGTAATAATCCGAACATATAATATAAATCAAAGAATTTATACAAGACTAGCCCGATACTAATTGCCAAGACCATAAACATAAACAGAAAAACTCTAGCCGCCCATAAATTTTCTAAATCCTCTTTAGTTTTGTTATAATAAGGCGTATAGAAACCCCGAATTGCAATAATCGTAATAAACGAAATCATCTCAGAAATTGTTTTATAAAATAACAATGCGATAATAAATAAAGATACAAACGCATACGGTAAAGCATGTTTTACCATAACTAAACCAGCGCTACTAAAGTCAAAAACACTTTGAGAACTGTCTAATGAAGTTACTTGGTTATCATTGTCCAACTGCAACGGAATAATCCCACGTTGTTGAGACGGTGTATCAGAGCTAATCGCTTTAACGATGTAACCAACTGAACCATCTTCTAAACGAGTCTGTTGTGTAATGATTTTTTGCCCGTCTAATTGAGGCTGTGTGTTTGGCGTTGCCAAAGCAAAAACCCCGAGCAAAATCATCATTGATAAAATTAATAACTGCCAAAAACGCCCAGCTGATTTCTTGACTGGATGGATTTGTTGAGCTTGCTTGAGTTTTACGAAGTAAAGTGGATTTAATAGAATAAACACACCACTAGCCAATAACAGCAACCACAAGTCACTATTAATACTCAAAAGATTCAATTTGGTAAATTTATCAGCAACTAACTGATTACTAAGTGCAACTGCATGCAAATTATTAACAAATTCACTGGCTCCCAACGCTTGATAGCTAAGCACCAACACGAGCAACACCAAAGCGGTTGTCACTATTGTAACCAAAATTTGATTATAAACTACGCTAATCACTCCACCAACCAATAAACAAATTGCAATTAACCCCATCATGGATAAAGTACTGTTTGCAAATTCCCAGCCAAGCAAGCTTTTCAATAACGTAACCATAATGGCAATGGCAACGCCAGATGCTAAAAGTAGAAATAGCGCATAACACCCAAAGATAAATCGCGAATTGTATGAACTAACCTTGGCCAAAATGATCGGTTCAAAATAATTTTTTCTACTTAATAATTGATCGTAAACTAAGATACTGAATAAAAACACAGGGATAAATAAACATAACGCGGGCAAACCAAGATAGGCGCCATAACTCGTTAGAACTAAAAATTCAATCAACCCAACACTAGCGCCACTGAAGTAACCAACAAAGCCATTCAGACGATGTTTTTCAATCATTAGATAATCGCTACTTCCAGAATTTTTACGCCGAAAACTATATGAAATCGCTACGATTAGACCAAATAAAATAGTCATTAAAATGTAATCAAGATTGGTGATATTTAATAAATGCATGCAATTACCCAAAACAGTTGAAAAAGAAGATCAAGAATATTAACACTTGAGCAGATTAAAAAGTCTTTAGTCTTTAATTAAGACGCACATATTCAAATAATCTAACCCGCTGGATAGAAAAATACCTATTTCAATTGAATATGCCAACAATTATAGCATATTTACAATTAGAGCCCATTGTGAGAAACAAAACAAATAGCTTAATTTTGACGCCTAATCCCAAAATCATACAAATTTACGATAGCTATTTAAATTGAATAAATCTAATATACTTTATGTTCCATCTATGAACTTAATCTATCATATGATTACATTGCTAGAATCAAACAAGTTTACGCAGATTAGGTAATATACTTATGGTATAATCATATTAATTATCACTATATTCTAATCGAGGAGTTAACGCGCATGAAAATATTTCAGATTATTCTCCGTGTAATCGTATTCATTATCCTATTAGTTTTAGCTATCAACAATATGCAATCGGTCGAGTTTAACTTCCTTGGTATTTACACTTTAAAATTACCATTAATTATAACTTTAGCAATTTTTGCTTTAGGTGGTTTAATGCTTGGAATGCTGTTTGGATTTATGAATAACTTAAACCTTAAAAGTCAAATTAATAAATTAAAAAAACAGCTTACGAAGCAACAAGAAGCACATGACAAGATCGATCAAATAATTTAACACTGGAGTAATTAAACTTGGATATTCTCGTAATTTGGTTATTAATAACACCTCTCTTTTTTGCTTTCGGCTGGTTTGCTGGACGAATCGATATGAAAGTAGTCCTAAAACAAGCAAAGCAGCTGCCACAACGAATTTTTGATGGCTTAGATGCCTTAGTTGATAATAAAACAGGCATTGCCAGTGATGAATTAAAACAACTTATCGAGCAAGAGCCGCAACTAATTGACCCGCAATTTAGCCTTGGACGTCTCTATCGCAAGCGTGGTGAAAATGATTTAGCCATAAAATTACATACAAAATTACTGGCATCACAATATGTTATGTCAAATGAAATTAAAGATAAAATCCGCCTTGAGTTGGCTCTAGACTTCCAAAAAGCTGGATTAATTGACCGAGCTGAATCAATTCTTATCCAATTAATGAATAGCAACCTCTATAGCCATCAAGCACTTGAAATGCTCTTGTTAATTTATCAACAAGACAAAAATTGGGGTGACGCGATTGAAACAGCTAAAAAATTAGCTAACTCAGATTTTAGTTTCCATACTGAAGTTGCTCAGTTTAATTGTGAATTGGCTCAAGAAGCTATCATTAAATCTTCACTGATTAAAGCCCAAGAATTTGCTCACACTGCACTAGAAACTAATCGTAAATGCGTGCGTGCCAATATTTTACTTGGTGAAGTATTTTATAACTTAGAAAATTATGCTGACGCAATTCAAACTTGGCAAGCGATTGAGAAACAAAATTATCAATATTTACCGTTAATCATGGATAAAATGTTTGATGCCTACTTGCGCCTCAATAAGACTAAAGAATGCATTACGTTGATTAAAGGCTATGTTACGCTCTATCCTAAACTAAACATGCATGATTTTGTTTATCAAAAATTAACCAGCTACGATAGCCCGGAATCAACCCTAGAATATTTAAGAACAGCGATGTTACACACTCCAAATGCTAAAATTGCGGCACTGTTAATTGATGCACGAGTTAATGCCTTAGAAACTCAAGATGGAAAACGTGATGCCGAACAAATAAAAAACATTCTACTTAAATATAATAGCAAACTGTCCTCATATAGCTGTGGTTGTTGTAATTTTAAATCAAAAACCTTCTTTTGGCAATGCCCTGCATGTTACTCATGGGAAAGTATTAGTCCAAACAATACAGAAAGCTAAACAAAACCCAGCCATCATTGTGGCTGGGTTTTTAATTTAAGCATTATTTTCTAGGTTTTATAAAGCTATCGCGATTCTTACGCAGTGCTAAAACCATTAAAATAGCTTCTTTGAAAATATTACCTGACATTTTTGAGACCCCAAGCACACGATCCTCAAAAATAATCGGTATTTCTTTTATTTTAAAGCCATTCAAATAGGTTTTATAAGTTGTTTCAATTTGAAAACTATAACCAGTTGACTTTAATTGATTTACATCAATTGTTTCTAAAACCTCACGTCTAAAACACTTAAATCCACCAGTTAAATCATTTTGTGGCAACCCCAAAATTATTTTGGCATACAAACTGCCACCACGACTAATTAGCTTACGTTTTAAACTCCAATTCACAACTCCACCACCCGCGACATACCGGCTACCCAAAACTAAATCATAGGTTTTTAAGGCTTCAAACATACTTGGGAGATATTTAGGGTTATGAGAAAAATCTGCATCCATTTGACCAATTGCATCATAATCACGCGCCAAACCCCAATTAAATCCAGCTACATAGGCTGTCCCTAAGCCTAACTTACCAGCACGTTTAATTAAAAATAGTTTACCTGAGTATTTAGTGGCAGCCAAATTCTCAACAATTTCATAGGTTTTATCAGGTGAATTATCATCAATTACTAACACATGTACATCTGGAACATTTTCATAAACCTCAGCTAACATCTTCTCAATATTATCTTTTTCATTATAAGTCGCAATAATAATCATTTTTTTCATTCGTATTTCCCTCTAAAATCTAATTGCTTAAACGATAAACGTATAATCTATTATTTACAAAGCTATTGTGATAACCAACCGTTGCCAATGGTTGAATGTGTTTAAAATATACTTTGAGTTGTTCTAAATAAACTGCATCGTTACCATCACAAAAATAAACTGCATTCTTAATTGGTAATTGTAATCCTGCATTCCAATCCGAATAACTGTTACTATATTTAAAATTACTTAATACATAAGTTCGTCCTAAATTTAAATAATACCAACCGCGTGAAGCATTACCATAATCGCAAGATAAAAGTACATCCCCAGCTTGAATATCATTAATTTTAATTTGATGATATAACTCGGCATTGCCCATAAAAGCATTCACGGCAGGGATTTTACTTTGATATTCGCGAGGAACAAACACTTCAGGCATTTTAACAACGGGTAATAAAATCAAAACCAAGCCAATTGCAACGCGATAAACCCATTTTATATTATACTCAGCCAGACAAGCCGCTAGAAATATAATTCCGCCAATAAACGCTGGTGCAACCCAATTAGCTTCCATAAATTTATATAGGCTATTATACGCAAAAAATAAAGTTACAAAAATGAAAATACTTAATAGGAATAAATAGCGCTGGTCATGTAAAATCTGTTTGCGTTTAATATAAATAAAAACCAACAATGGTATAGAAATGAACGGATTAGCCGCGCCAAGTAAGCTGCCAATATAATCACCTAAACCAGCCAAATTAATTTGCTTATCACTGGCAACACCATGATGAAATTGAAAAGCAAATGACACCCAATCGTGTTGATAATTCCAAATTATAACTGGACTAAACACCAGCATAGCTAATAACAATGCCAAATAAACATCTTTACCCCATAATAAATGACGCTTTGATGGAGTTAATAATAGAAAGATTAAAACCCCTGGTAAAATCAAAATTGCTGTATATTTAGATAATAATGCGCAACCAAGAGCAATACCTGAAAAATAAATAAACTTCTTTTCACCTAAAATTAAACCACGAGCTAAGCAATACAGTGTAATACTCCAAAACATCAATAATGGGCTATCGATGGTTGTAATAAAAAAAGTCCCCTCTAGCAACGGCCACGCTAAAGCTAAAACAACTGTTATATCAGCAGTTTTTTGATTAAACAAGCACTTACTCGTTTTATACATCATGACTATCGTTGTAGTGCTACAAATAACGGCGGCTAAACGAATGAAAATTTCTTTGTTTGAGAATAAAGTGGTTAAGCGAATTAAATAGGCTATCATTGGCGGATGATCATAATAAGACAGCTGCAGATTTTTGCTCCACACCCAATAATAAGCCTCATCATAGTGTAATTGCAGATTCTGATTAAATATCAAATGCGTAAACACGATCAAAACCAATAAGACTAATACCTTAGGATTAATTTTTTCCATTAACTAATTTTCCTATTTAGCATATACCTATCAACTACACAAATAATCAATAAAGTACTTAACCAGACAATTATTGCAGCTAAAATAATATCGCTAAAATAATGCCCACCTTGTAACCAACGAACAATCCCTACTGAAACAAAACCTAGTACACATAATGCCACCCCAAGCTTGCGGCGCCGTGCAACCAAAAATGGTATGCCTATAAATGCACCAATGGAAACATGACCCGATGGAAAGCTATTGTCTGCAGGACGATTAAAATGTGGTTGCCACGGTAATGAAAATGGATGTCCATCACGAATAACCTGATACGGACGCGCACGCCCCCAATTTTCTTTAAATAAAGTATTAACTAATAGACCTGGACCAATTGCCAAACTTAGGTATGAAATCAACACCATGCGTCGAACTAATTTCTTTTGCTCTAAGCTATCATGCCGTGAACGAACTAAAATCACCAACGGAATCACAATTAATAACGCCGTACTTAGATTGACTCCATAATAAATAATTTTTACCCACAGGTGTGTCTCACCATAAAACTTGTTACTCAGCAGAGTGTATGGCACGATGGCTAATTGCTGGTCTAACAAGGGGCTTAAACCAAGTGTGATTAACGCAGCAATCACTAATGTTACCACCAATTTTATTTTCATAAATAAACTTTACTTGAAATTAAATAAGCATAATTCTATCATGCTTTAAATTAAGCGTTACGCCTAAAATACTAATCATAATTGCTCTTGCTCAGCAAAACCAATCGCATGCAAAGGAATAACTAAGTTCAATAAATTTTAAAATCATAATACTAAAAACCGTCAGCCAAATTAAATTTTCGACTAATTTCACCAAAACAGTTAAAAATAAAATTTTAAACTGTATCGAGATGAATTCATCGAGCATTAGTTTTAAAGGTAGCTTTTGACTTTAATTCCGTGGCTCTCAAGTTTAGCCTTCAAATTAAGCATAAATAACTCACTGACCTGACTTATCGTCGCGCCTTCAGCTAATGCAGGATTACGTGCAGTGGAATAAAGTAGCACTCCGCTAATGTAAGACTTGATGGATACCACTAAACTCACAAATTCTTCGACTTCCACCAGACTTGGTTCAATCTTGCCAATTGCAAACCAGCAACTTTGAACTTGAGTTAAACAAAGAGATGCAGATGTTTTTAAATGCTGGACAACACTCGACAAAGATAAGCCAACTTGATTTACGTTCTGGATCCCCAATTGAGTTCCACGATCAATTTTAAACCAAACTTCGCCATTATTTTCCGCAATTAATCTAAGTCCAGACTGTACTTTCAGTTTATGCATTTCGCTACCATTGGTAATCAAAATAGTTTTAACTTGCCCAGCTAATTGATATTTAAGCCGTAATTTGGCAATTATTTCACAAACCGCCACAAAATCTACTGAGAGCGTTGGCTCACCATTACCAGCTAAACAAATATCATTAAATCTACGTAATCCAATCGGTGCAAATTGTTGAATAAAAGTACCATTAATAATCCAATCGAGCATTTGATCTAACTCAAACTCCAATTTAACTAAATCAATTGGATTGGGTTTGCCACGAATTAGACCATCAACCTGACAATAAACACAGCGCCAATTACAAGCATTATTTAAATTTAAATTAATGCCTAGCGAAATTCCATTTGAACGTCTTGAGACAACTGGATAAATATAGGTACAATTTTTGAAATAACGCGAATGATCAGCTATCGTTAGAATTTTTTCCATTAGCAACCTATCAAAAATGGGCAGCTACGCTACCCATTTTTAAAAAATCTTCAACTTTATTTTTGTTTATGCTTAGTAATTAATAGAATCGGAACCTCTGTTTCTTTAGCCAAGTCTTCCGCAATTCCACCAGTTATAAAGTGTGAAAACGAACCCAAATGATGTGAACCAAGAATAAATAAATCTGCACCAAATTCTTTGGCATCCTCAGCAACTAAGGCCGACATTTCAGAACCAAAATTCTCAATTAACTTCACTTCAGCATCGACACCAGCTGTCGCTAATTGTAATTTAACTTTATCTATCAAGGATTGCCCAATACTCAGCAAGGCATCTTTAAGTTCAGCAACCCCAACCATTTCAATTCCAAAGGTAATTTGTTCTAAATTTACCACGTGAGCGATTCTTAATTTCGCAGTGCTCGATTTAGCTAATTTAATGGCCTCTTGTAAAACTTTATCTGAAATATCTGAATTGTCAATTGGCACATAAATTCGATTAAACATGATGAGCCTCCCTCGGCATAGTTATTCATTACATAATTATAATCATTTTTTGAAATTGTTGCCAAGTAAATTACAGCAGCAATTTAGTTCATTAATTATAGGTATAACTATGTTAAAATACGAAAGTAATCAACTCAAAGCTAAATAGGATAATTAAACCCCATGTGGATCGATATTAGCCATCCAATTTCAGCCAAACTGGCACTCTATCCAGATGACGAAGCATTTACGCTAAATCAAAGCAACTTTACTCAAGGTAAAACTAAGATTATTACCAGCAGCGTACACACTGGATTACATTTTGGCACGCATACAGACGCGCCACTCCATTTTATCCCAACTGGTTTAAGCATTGATCAAGTTGATTTAAACAAATATATTGGTCGCTGCCAAATTATAAACTTAGACCTTAGCCAAAGAAAACACAAAATTATCCTGCCGAGCGATTTGCCAAGTATTTCAGAACCCCGTGTGCTGATTGCAACAAATACATTTGACTATACCCAAGATTTTAACCCTAATTTTGCTACATTACACCCAGAATTAACCCAGAACCTTATTCAGCAAAACTGTATCCTAATTGGCATAGATACTCCGAGTGTTGACCCATGCGACCAATTGACTGATTTTGAAAATCACCTACAATTACTCAGTAATAATATAGCTATTATTGAAGGATTAAAACTACATAATATACCCAGTGGAATTTATGAAATGATTGCTATTCCATTGGCTTATGAAGGACTGGAGGCTAGTCCGCTACGAGTCTTAATAAAACAAATTAAAGCTAATGATAATTAATGAACTCATCACATCTTAATCATTTTTAAGGAATTTATATGCATAACTTCACCTATTACAACCCAGTTAAAGTCCTTTTTGGTAAGGGTCAAATCCAAGAATTAAGCCAGCTAATTCCTGCCAACACTAAAATTTTACTGGCTTATGGTGGCGGTTCAATCAAAACTAATGGTGTCTATCAGCAAGTAATTGACAATTTAAAAAATCAACAAATTATTGAATTTTCTGGAATCGAAGCCAATCCAGATTATGACACACTCATGCGCGCGGTTAAAATTTGCCAAACTGAAAAAATTGAATTTATTTTAGCGGTTGGTGGCGGATCAATCATTGATGGCTGCAAATTTATTGCTTTAGCGGCACATTATCAAGGTGACCCGTGGGAAATCTTAACCAAGCCTACTTATAAAGCAAGTAAAGCCATTGCACTTGGCGTCGTGCAAACACTTCCAGCAACTGGCTCAGAAATGAACAGTGGTGCAGTAATTTCACGCCGTTCAATTGGAGCAAAACAGGCTTTCATGAATCCACTAGTTTTCCCTCAATTTGCCATTCTTGATCCAGAAAGCACCTATAGTTTACCAACCAGACAGTTACAAAATGGAATTATTGATCCATTTATTCACGTAACCGAACAATATTTAACAACTGATTTAAATTCGTCAATTCAAGATGGTTTTGCTGAAGCCGTGTTAAAAACATTAATTGAAGTTGGGATCGATATCGTGAATGGTACGCAAGACTATGCGACGCGCGCAAATTGGATGTGGGCAGCTACCAATGCATTAAATGGAATTATTGGCATCGGGGTCGATCACGATTGGGCAACTCACATGATCGGTCATGAATTAACTGCCGCCTATGGCTTAGATCACGGACAAAGTTTAGCGATTATTGCACCTCAACTGTGGCGCCAACAACAACAGCACAAAGCCGCCAAACTCTTAAAATTTGCACATAATGTTTGGGGATTAGAAAACAGCCATCCTGATGTAGCAATTAAACAAGCGATCATTAAGACTGAAGAATTTTTCCACTCTTTGGGTGTCAAAACTAAATTTTCAGATTATGAAATTAATGTAGATGCTGAAATGATTACGACGAATTTATTCAAATATAGTTCAAGTAATCTAGGTGAACATAAAAACATTGACGCCAAAGCTGTCACTGAAATTTTATCCATGGCTAAATAGATTTTAAGTAATCTAAAGTAATTGCAGAATTAAAAAGATTAACCACTAATGGAATTTATTCTAGCCGTGGTTAATGTAAAAAACCCAGAATAATCAAATATTCTGGGTTTTTGCTGATTAAATCATTTTTACAAAGCCATGCGGCGTAAATCTGACAAAACCGAAGCCATAAACGAAGCAAATTTAGCTCCCGCTGCACCATCAACAATTCGATGATCAAATGATAGTGATAACGGTAGAATTAGGCGTGGTGCAAATTCTTTACCATTCCAAACTGGTTGAATGGCTGATTTTGAAACTCCCATAATTGCTACTTCTGGAGCATTGATAATTGGCGTAAACGCGGTTGACCCCAATCCACCTAAGCTAGAAACGGTGAACGTACCACCTTGCATATCCGCAGGTTTTAATTTACCATCTCGGGCAGCTTTAGCTAAAACTGAAGTTTCCTCGGCAATTTGCACAATGCCTTTTTTATCTGCATCTTTAACTACAGGAACAACTAAACCATTTGGTGTATCTGCCGCAAACCCGATGTTATAATAATCTTTGTAAACTAAATTATCACCATCAATTGAAGCATTAAATGCTGGGAATTTTTTCAAAGCAAAAACTGCTGCTTTAATTAAGAAAGCCAATGGCGTTACCTTAATTTCAGCGCGCTTATATTCTTCATTTAATTGCTTACGGAAATTTTCCATTTCAGTAATATCCGCATTTTCAAATACGGTAACATGCGGAATCATAACCCAATTACGCGCTAAATTAGCCCCTGAAAGTTTTTTAATCCGCGACATCGCTTCAACCCGCACAGGGCCAAATTTAGCAAAATCAACTTTTGGCCACGGAATTAAATCAATGCCTCCGCCAGAACCATTACTCGGAGCAGATACAGCACCATTACTAACTTGACCTGACATGACACTCTTAATGAAAGCTTTTAAATCATCTTCGGTAATGCGCCCTTTAGTACCACTGCCTTTAACTTTACCTAAATCAGTACCAAGTTCACGTGCCAATTTACGAATTGATGGTGAAGCAAATGCATTAGAAAAAGCCACTTCATCAACTTTAGTTGCCGCTACAGGAGCCGCTGATGCCACAACTGGAGCTGCTACCACAACAGGTGCAGAAGCAATAACTGGAGCTACCACCGCAGCAGGTGCACTTGAAGTCGTTTCAACCAAGATAATTAAATCACCTTGATTTACTTTACCACCAACTTGAACTTTAAGTTCTTTAATAATACCACTCGCAGTTGATGGTACATCCATGGTTGCCTTGTCAGTTTCCAAGGTCATAATGGTATCTTCTTCTTTAATACTATCACCAACTTTTACGGCAACTTCAATAATTGAAACATCATTATTACCACTTAAATCAGGAACAAGAACCTGGACTATTTGGGTACTTGCCACAGCCGGACTAGCGACTGCAGGAGAAGCTATTACGGCAACAGGTGCAACTTCTACTGGAGCGCTAGGAGCCGCTGCTGGCGCTACTACAGCACCATCTGCTTGAACCTTAACTACCACATCACCTTCATTAACTTTAGAACCGACCTGAACTAAAACCTCAGTCACCACACCAGCCGATTCAGCAGGAACTTCCATGGTTGCTTTATCAGTTTCTAACATAAATAAATTATCATCAATGTTAATCTTATCGCCAACTTTAACGTAAACTTCAGCTACATTTACATCGCTATGGCCACCAATATCAGGAATTTTTAATTCAATTAAACTCATTGCTTAACCTTTTTAATTAGAATAGTTACCACGGGTACAGGTACCTTGTTGAGGATCGCACTGGCATCCTGTATCCTTAAGTGCCTGACAAGAGGACTTATCACCCTCTTGGCAAGCAACCGTCAAATTTTGACATAAATTATTCACTGCACCTTGATTACGCCCCTGATCAGCATTAACTGTCAAACAGTAACAGCAAAATCCAACGCAAACAAATAACTTACGCATTTTAAACTCCTAAATTAAACCTCCCAAGGATTAGCCTTGTTGGTGTTAATTCCGTATTTAATGATCGCATCTGCTACCACATTAGCTTCAATTAGACCTTGATCAGCCAAACCTTTTAATGCAGCAACTGCGACATAGTAACGATTTACTTCAAAAAATTCACGTAAAGCTTTACGATAATCTGAACGACCAAAACCATCTGTTCCTAGCGTGACATATTTACCTGGTACAAATTCACGAATTTTATCCGCAAAGTTACGCACATAATCAGTTGATGCAACTGTAACCTGAGCACCTGTTGTTTCTAACTGCTTAGTAACAAATGGCTTAGCTTGTGCTGCCAACGGATTAAGCATATTATGCCGATTAACCGCCATTCCATCACGATGTAATTTATTGAACGAGGTTGCTGAAAATAAATTTACTTTCAAACCAAAATCTTGGCTCAATAAATCTGCAGCAGCAATAACTTCACGGAAAATCGTGCCACTACCCATTAGATTTACGCTAAGTTTACCATCGCCAACTGATTTAAACAAATAGCAACCATTAATAATATCTTGTTCGATACCTTCTGGCATTGCTGGATGTGAATAATTTTCATTCATTACAGTTACATAGTAGAATTTGTCTTTATTTTCCACATACATTTCATGCATACCATGTTGCACAATCGTTGCGACTTCATACGCAAAAGTAGGATCATATGACTCACAAATTGGAATCAAATCAGCTTGAATATGACTGTGTCCATCTTCGTGTTGTAAACCTTCACCATTTAAGGTAGTCCGACCTGCAGTTGCACCAATAATAAAACCACGTGAACGCATATCACCAGCTGCCCAAGCTAAATCACCTGTACGTTGGAAACCAAACATTGAATAGTAGATGTAAAATGGAATCATTGGCACACCATGATTCGCGTAACTGGTTGCCGCTGCAATCCAAGTACTCATCGCGCCAGGTTCATTAATCCCCTCTTGCAAAATCTGTCCAACTTTTGATTCTTTATAGTACATTAATTGTGAAGAATCTTCAGGTGTATATTTTTGACCAATATGTGACCAGATACCTAGTTGACGGAACATACCTTCCATACCAAAAGTACGAGATTCATCAGGCACAATTGGCACAATGTGTTTGCCCATGGCTTTGTCTTTAACCAAAATATTTAGCATTCTCACAAACGCCATCGTGGTTGACATTTCCCGTTCACCGGTGTCTTTTAACAATACTTCAAAAGCACTCAACTCAGGGATCGGTAAAGTTGAGGTTGTTGGTTGACGAACTGGATAATAACCACCTAATTTAGCACGTTGTGCATGTAAATACGTGTGTTCAGGTGTACCCGGTTCTAAATGTAAAAATGGTAATTCTTCAATATGTTCATCAGTCAATGGAATATTAAATTTATCCCGAATATGTTTTAACGTATCCACAGACATTTTCTTTTGTGAATGAGCCGTATTTTGTGATTCACCCTCACCACGCATTCCAAAACCTTTAATGGTTTTAGCTAAAATAACCACTGGTTTACCCTCAGCATTATTTACCGCTTCATGATATGCCGCGTAAACTTTGTCCAAATCATGTCCACCACGCGTTAAAGCCCAAATTTCATCATCGGTCATATCTTTAACTAAGGCGGCTGTTTCTGGGTATTTACCAAAGAATTGTTCGCGAACAAATTTACCATCTTTGGATTTAATATTTTGATATTCGCCATCAACAGTTTCCATCATTAGCTGTTTCAATTTACCTGATGCATCATTAGCTAATAATTTATCCCATGTTTTACCCCAAATGGTTTTAATTACTTTCCAACCAGCGCCAGTAAATAGTGCTTCCATTTCTTGAATAATTTTACCATTACCATTAACTGGACCATCTAAACGCTGTAAATTACAACTCATTACAAAAATTAAGTTATCCAAACCTTCGCGTGAAGCGATATTAAGATTACCTAAAGTTTCAGGTTCAGAGGTTTCACCATCCCCAATAAAACACCAAACTTTACGACCTTTAGTATTAGCAATTCCACGGTCATCCAAATAATGCATGAAACGTGCTTGATAAATTGCCATTAATGGACCAAGTCCCATTGAAACAGTTGGGAACTGCCAATAATCTTGCATTAACCATGGATGAGGATATGAAGATAAACCAACTCGAGCAGACTCTTGACGATAATTGCTCAAACGATCTTCATTAAAACGCCCTTCCAAGAAACTCCGCGCATAAATACCAGGAGATGAATGTCCTTGAATAAATACCATATCACCATGTTGCTCACCATGTGGTGCTCGCCAAAAATGATTGAATCCAACTTCATACAAATAAGCTGACCCAGCATAAGATGCAATATGTCCACCAAGTTCGCTGCTAACTTTATTTGCCCGCATTACAATTGCAGCAGCATTCCAACGAATATAAGCTGAAATTCTTTTTTCAATATCTTTATCACCAGGATAAACCGCTTCTTTGTTTACTGGAATAGTATTCACATATTCAGTATTAACATTTTGATGCAATTGAATTCCAGTTTTATCACCAAGATGTTTTACAATCGTATTAATTAAATATGCTGCACGTTCTGCAGATTCGAACTCAATAACATTGTCAACCGAATCTAACCACTCTTTAGTTTGCAATTGATCTAAATCATTACTCATTTACAACTCCCGCCACAACATGGTGACAAAAATACAGGTTATAATAGAAACTGGCATTAGTATAGCAAAATACCTTAGGTGTGCGACTAATAAAAATTATTGCAGCGCACTAATAAATTCACAAGCAGAGTAAGGTTACTCTAGGTATAATATGCGGTGAACAATTATTTTATATAAGGATTATCAATATGTCAAGCAGAATTGCAGCAATTAAACAATACGGTCAAAAAATTTGGCTGGATAATATTTCACGTGAATTTTTAGCTTCAGGCACTCTTGAAAAAATGATGAGTGACGATGGAATTGCAGGAGTTACCTCAAATCCAGCCATTTTCTACAAGGCAATTTCAACTGATCAGCGCTATCAAGAACAACTTGTTGAGTTAAAAAAAGAAAGCTTAACTCCATTACAACGCTATGAAAGAATGGCCGTTGTAGATATTAAGCAAGCGTGCAAAATTATGGCACCACTTTATAAATCATCCAACACCGAAGATGGTTATATTAGTTTGGAAGTATCACCAGATTTATGTCATGATGCAGAGGGAACGGTAAAAAGCGCACTAGAATTATGGAATGCGGTTAATGAACCCAATCTATTAATTAAAGTTCCCGCAACGCCTGCTGGGGTTGAAGCATTTGAACAATTAGTAATCTTAGGTTTAAACGTTAATATCACTTTACTGTTTAATTTAGCCCAAGTTAATGCAATCTGGGATGCTTATATTCGTGGTCTAGAAGCACGTACAGCACAAAATTTACCGATTGACAAAATTAAAACTGTAGCCAGTTTCTTCTTATCACGCATAGATAGTGCTGTAGATGAAAAACTACCTGCTGAGCTACAAGGTAAAACGGCAATTAATCTATCGCGTCAAGCTTACCTTGATTATCAAAAAATATTTAACGGCGAACGCTTTGCTGCACTAAAAGCGCGCGGTGCTAAAGGTCAATATTTATTGTGGGCAAGTACTGGCGTTAAAAATAAAAATTATTCGGATGTAATGTATATTGAAGAATTAATTGGCGAAGAAACTATTAATACCGTGCCTGATGCAACTTTAGATGCTTTCCGCGATCATGGTGTTGCCGCTAGTCGCTTAACCAATGGAATTCAAAATGCGTCAATAATTCTAGCTCAAGTTGAGGCTAATGGCATTAACTTACACGAGTTAGGTGAAAAACTTCAAAAAGACGGTTTGCAACAATTTGTTGAAGCTTTTGATAAATTACTAGATTTAGTCAAATAATAAGATTATCTCTTCACAAATTAAAGATATGGCAAAATATTGTCATATCTTTTTTATGCAAAGTTCAGTATGTACTACCAATTTCATAATATACTCTCACCGGCTAAACTCAATCTTGGTTTACGGATTGTTGGCAAACGTGCTGATGGCTATCATTTACTCAAAAGTGTCTTTTGTTTAATTGACCTCTGTGATCAAATTGAAATGCAAATCACCAAAAATGGCAAAATTTCTTTAATTGAACATCAACAAGCTTGGTTTTACCAAAAAGATTTGTCTTATCGTGCAGCTAAACTCCTTCAAGAACACACTCACTCTAATTTAGGCGCGAATATCAAAATTAAAAAAGTAATTCCATCGGGTGCAGGAATGGGTGGAGGTAGCTCTAATGCCGCGGCAGTATTAATTGTTTTAAATAAACTTTGGAATACTGGTCTCAATTGTGCAGAATTAATGCAGCTTGGTTTACAACTCGGCGCGGATGTACCGTTTTTTATTCAAGGACGAAATGCTTTAGTTACTGGAATTGGTGAAATTATCACACCAATTGAAGTTCCACAACTCTATTTTGTGATCGTAAAACCAGATTTTCATATCACAACCAAGAATATCTTTAGCGCTTTAGAGCTTGATTTTGGACAAATCCAAGCAGATTCTATTAGTGTTGAGCAATTAATTAGCGAAAAAACCAACGATTTGGAAGTCGTTGTAAAAAAAATTTATCCACAAATTAATCACATTTTTTCTGAATTAAATCAATATGGAAATGCGGTCATGACAGGCTCTGGAAGCTGTGTTTATATAAGCTTTACTGATAAAACACAAGCAAAAAAAGTTGCAAATATTTTAAGCCCGAGTTATAATACTTTCCTCGCAGCAAGTTTGCCGATATCAACGGTAGCTTGTGAGTAAAACAGATTTTTTATTGGGGTGTCGCCAAGCGGTAAGGCACCGGATTTTGATTCCGGCATTCGTAGGTTCGATCCCTCCCACCCCAGCCAAGTCGTAAAAAGCGTATATCATCCTAAATAGATGATATACGCTTTTTTTTGTCCAACCATCTTTCACAAGAGGCTAAAATGTATATGCGCAAAAATCTAATGATCTTTACTGGAACAGCCAACCCTAAATTTGCGCAACAAGTTGCCAAATGCTTAGATATTAGTGTCGGTAAAGCCAATGTTACCAAATTCAGCGATGGTGAGATTGCCGTAGAAATACTTGAGAATGTCCGTGGTTCTGACGTATTTGTACTGCAACCAACCTGCAACCCAACTAATGATAACTTAATGGAAGTCTTAACCCTGATTGATGCCTTAAAACGCTCTTCAGCGGGACGAATTACGGCAGCTATTCCATATTTTGGTTATGCCCGCCAAGATCGTCGCCCACGTTCAGCCCGTGTGCCTATTTCGGCAAAATTAGTTGCAAACATGTTAACCTCAGCTGGTGTAGATCGTGTCTTTACAATTGATTTACATGCCGATCAAATTCAAGGTTTCTTTGATATTCCTGTTGATAATATTTATGCATCCCCAGTTTTATTACAAGACATTAAACTTAAGAATTACCAAGATTTAATTATTGTATCACCTGATATGGGTGGTGTACTGCGAGCTAGGGTTTTTGCCAAAAGCCTAGGCACTGAATTAGCCATTATTGATAAGCGTCGTCCTAAGGCTAATGAAGCTGAAGTTATGAATATTATTGGTGATATTAACGGTAAAAACTGTATTATTGTCGATGATATGATTGATACCGCTAAAACGCTCTGTAAAGCTGCTGAAGCTTTAAAGGCTCGCGGTGCTAAACAAGTGTATGCCTATGCAACACATGCGGTCTTTTCTGGAAAAGCCATTGAATATATCAATGATTCGATTATTGATGAAGTAGTCATAACCGACACGATTCCATTTAAAGGACACTCAAGCAAAATTCGCATTGCTAGTATTGCTGATTTGGTCGCTGAGACCATTCGTCGCATTAACAATGAAGAGTCAATCAGCTTGTTACTTGATGACGCATAAACATCGGCAAAATTAAAAAAACCCTCTAAGCAAAACAATTAGAGGGTTTTTATTATTTTACGCAATAAAAATTCACTAAGCCAATAGTTTTTCTTGGTGTAAAAACTGAATAAACCCCATGCTGGCACGGCTAACGATATCAATCACCTCGCCAAAATCTTCTTCACCGCCGTAGTATGGATCTGGAACATTATACTCACCCTGCGCATCAATATCAAAACTTCTGAATAAAAAAACTTTTTCTGGATGATGAGGTAAAAAACCCAAATTTAGCACGGCATCATAATTCAGATGATCCATCACCAAAATATAATCAAACTCCTCAAAATCATTCGCCACAAATTGACGAGCACGATGAGTTAAGTTAACCCCTCGTTGTTTCGCAACACTAACCGCTCGTTGATCAGCTAAATCTCCGACGTGGTAATTGGAAGTTCCTGCAGAATCAATTATAAACTTCTGGCTTAAATTTTGAGTTTCAAGCATAGCCTGAAAAACTCCCTCAGCAAGCGGAGAACGGCAAATATTCCCCATACAAACAAATAAGATCTTTATTTTTAAATCCGCGATATTCATAGTTAGTAAACTTAAAATTAACAAGCCTCTATTCTATCAAACTATCACCGATGTAGAATATTTTTAGTACAATAACGCTAGTTTAATTTTATAAAGTGTTGTATTTATGTTAAAACCACTTATTATCGGCTGGCGTTTACTGATTATCCTAATTATTGCTCTAGTTTCGGCACTACTCTCACTTACGGTTTTCTACTTAGTTCCACTGAAAATATGGCACAAAATGATTCGAATTTGGTCAAATTTATTAATTAAGGCCAGCGGGGTTAAATTGAAAGTTAGTGGACAAAGCAACTATGACTACTTAGTTAAAAACCACATGCTCGTAGCCAATCATATGTCATGGCTTGACATTCTAATCTTAGTTTCAATTCATGTGACTAGCTTTGTGGCTAAGGCTGAAATTGCCAAATGGCCAGTGATCAATCAAATTGCCAAAGCTGGCAGTACAATTTTTATTAACCGTGAGAACAAACGTGATATTCTGCACGCTAATCAGCTAATTAGCCACGAATTGAGCGCTGGTAAATGTGTTGGCCTCTTTCCTGAGGGCAAAATAAATAATGGTAAAGAACTCTTTTTGTTTAAATCGCCATTATTAGAAGCTGCAATTCAAGCCAAAAGCAAGATAATACCAATCATCTTAATTTACTATCGTGCCGATGGTAGCTTTGCCGAAGAAACACTTTACTATGGGCGCAACTTACTGCAAACAGTATTAAATACTTTAGCTGGCAAAAACTTGACAGCACACGCATTTATACTACCAACGATTGATGCACAAAATTTTGCCTCACGCCACGAGTTGGCACTTTATTTACATCAACAAATGAATGCGGTCTATGAACAAAAAATTAAGGCAGCTTAACTTGCTGCCTTTGTACATTCTAATCAATCTCACGGTAAATTAGCCACTAAAAACTATATAGAGCGCAATGGAACCATAAATAATATTTAGAACCCCAAACAAAAACGCGCTTTTAACGCCTTTAGAATAACTGACAAAACTATAAATCGTTGAAGCAACCCCTGCTACAGCATAGGCAATCGGATTTAAAGTTGCATAGCCATAAACAAAACCAGCTAAACCAATGAATCCCACCACCGTATACCAAACGCGAAAAACAGGATTTTGCAAAATTTTAACCACGGCGACCAATGACATAATCACTAAAACACTCGCAATTATAAAATCATTCACATTCAACATTTTTAGAACTGCGCCAATCAGAACAATGCTTTGTTGATAAGTGAAAAATTCATTTTTGCCCAACCACGCATATAAAACTAAAGCGATAAAGCTCACTAAATTGATTGAATTTTGCAAAATACCGTGCGGCAGTGGCATCCCAATGCACAAACCAATCAAGCCCACAATTCCGATCCAATTTTGTCGAATTACCCCCATGTTACCCCCATAAAATATTTAAATTACTCACATCACTATAATCACGTAAATTAATTGCCGCGCGACAAAAATTATCCGCCAAAGCAATTAAATAACTATATCCATTTAAAAACTATAAGAACAAAAAATTTGTTATGCATTTAATTAAAATTGTCTTAGACGGCAATTTTAACATAGCCAACTCGACTTATCGTTTAAAATTGATTGCCTGCTGCCCTGCGGGTAAATCAATGCGCGACTGATCTTTCCAACCATGTGCGACAAAAACTTCCAGGGTTAATTTATGTGGCAAGTTATATTGTTGCTGCAGATTTTTAAGCTGTGACTTAGTTAGTGGCTGGCGTAAACTGGCCGCATTCGCCGCGCCACATGCAACTAATTTAACCTCATGCAACAATAGCGCCAAATTTTCATAATCTAAGGTGATATATTCGGTATCAACCACTGGATTACTCAAACCAGCATCAATACACATATCACCAATATCATGCATATCTGGAAAACGGTAGCTACTTAATCCCAGCGCCCGTAACTCTTTAAATGAGTCAACCCCAAGCCCTGAGATGCAAAACGCACCACCAAGCTTTAAAACCCGTCTAATTTCACGAATAAAAGCAGGAATATCACTGATATATGGCAGCAATAAATTAGCATAAACAAAATCAATGCTCAAATTAGCTAAAGGGAGTTGATTGGCATCGGCACAAAGTAAATTTTGCGCGGCAGGTTTTTTGAAGAATTTACTCAACACGCTTTGCGGAGCTAATTGGCGTAATTTAAGCGATTCAAGTGCTAAATCAAGCTCAATTAAATCTGCAGCAGGGAATTTTTGCATAAGCAACTCACGATCAAATCCACCGCCTGCACCACAATCAACGATTATACGCGGGTCTAACTTGATATAATCTAATCTGGAAATAACCCGTGCGGCTAAATCTTGAAATAAAAAATCCACTTGAGCTAGGCTCGCGGCTTTGCGATTAAATAATTTGCGGATCAATGCGGTATTTAGAATGAGATTATCCATGATTAATTTATTTCACTTTTGTAATAATTGGCTGGAAAAAATAATTTTGCTGGAGCAAAACTGTGTTTTGTGTGGCTGCAGTAATGATCAACAAATTTGCCAAGATTGCTATCACAGCTTAATTAGCCACGATAATCGTTATCACTGCCCACGCTGTTTAATTCAATTAGCGCCTAAAGAATTGCATTGTGCAAACTGCCACGAAAACAACTTCCAATTTGAACGCGTGATTAGCGCCTTTGAATATGGATTTCCGCTGGATAAAATTCTCCATCAACTCAAGTATAATCACAAAATAGAATATACCACGCTATTGAGTCAATTATTCTGGAGCCAAATTGCACGCCAAATCCAACGGTTACCAGAGGTAATTATACCAGTGCCACTGCATCCGAAGAAACATAAACTCCGTGGCTTTAATCAGGTGCATGAGTTGTTACGCGAATTTCGACAACTTAATCCGCAAGTCAAACTAATACAAGCTCAACGCACAAAAGAAACCCAAGCACAAGCCACTTTAAACCGCCAACAACGGCTGAGTAATTTAAGCAAGGCCTTTAGCATTCAAGGCGAGCTACGTGGTAAAAGCATCGCTATTGTCGATGATGTCGTTACCAGTGGTACCACAGTGAATGAATTAGCGAAATTATGCAAACAACTCGGTGCAGCCCACGTTGAAATTTGGTGCTTAATGCGTGCCCAGCATTAAAGAATTAACCGCTACCTAATTAAAATGGTTATTGGCTTTAGCATATTTAGCATCCAGACTAAATAAGGAAAACTTAGTCCCAACATCATACATATCCAAGCCTTCGGAACGTTTGAGGCGCCGAGCTAAACTTAAAGACAGCGGCAAACCACAAATTTCAATAAAGACTTTAATTCCCCACATCGTGAAATTAAAAATAATTAAATCATGCAACGACATCGTACCATAGAACGCTAAGGTGCCAAACAAGAAGCTATCAAACAGTGACGCCACGGCGGTCGAGGACACAAAGCGCAGCCACATTAATTTACCACGAGTTTTTAATTTAAGTTTCGCCATAATATAGGAATTTAACGGTTCAGCACACAAGTATGAAATTGTCGAGGCGATGATAATCCGTGCATTAAAGCCTAATAAGCTATCAAATTTATCATTCACACCTAGCGCATAATCAGGGCTTGGCAAATGAATAATTAATTGACCATAGGCAATAAACACAAAATTAAACAGAAATCCAACCCAAATTGCACGCCGCGCAAATTTATAGCCGTAAACCTCGGTAATTAAATCGGATAAAATAAAGGTCAAGGGGAAAATTAGCGTGCCTGCATCGGTTTCAAGCCCAGCGATTTTTATCATGCGAATATCAAACCAATTTGCCAGCAAAATTACCGCAGTATATGAGAGTTGAATAAACCACAACAAACGTGGATATTGTTGAATAGAATTTTCTTGAGACATAATTACTTTCTGTATAGATTAATAAATAGTTAAAACTACAGCGCTGAATGACAAAATCATCCGCAAATAATCCAATTTAGCTTTCGCACTCTGCAATGGTCACACAGACGCAAAATTGGGCTAAATTGTTTAAGACGTTATTATAGGCTATTTCAGGGTTAAAATCACGGGTGTGTGATCGGATGGGCGCTCAAGTTTGCGTGGCGCTGGATCAATGACACACCCTTGTGCCCGTTCAATTAGCTGACGACTAATCAACAAATGATCAATTCGCAAACCTTGTTTACGGCGAAACGCCATATTACGATAATCCCACCAAGTGTATTGACGATCTTCTTGATTGAAATGCCGAAAACTATCGGTTAAGCCTAAGGCAACTAAATTATTAAACGCCGCACGTTCAGGCTCGCTACATAACACCCCACCCTCCCAGATTGCAGCATCATAGGTATCGCGCGGTTCGGGAGCAATATTGTAATCACCCAATAAAACTAATTCAGGATAATGTTGCAACTCACGCTGAATATAGCCTTCTAATTGTGCCAGCCAAGCTAATTTATACTGATATTTATCACTAATCAAGCTTTCACCGTTAACAAAATAAGCGCAAATCACCCGCACACCATTTACCGTCGCCGCGATCACCCGTTTTTGCACATCATCATACTCGGGAATATCCAGCACGACATTTTCAAGTGGAAATTTACTAATTAGCGCCACGCCATTATAGGTTTTTTGCCCGTTATAAATGAAGTTATACCCGATTGCCGCAAATTCGGCAACTAATTTGTCATTAGCCGCATTGTCTAATTTCAGCTCTTGTAAACCAAGCACATCACAACCAGTTTGTTGTAACCAATCCAGAACATGCGGCAGACGTACTTTAAGTGAATTTACATTCCAGGTGGCGATTTGCATATTTTTTCTATCCTTTGATTTTAATTAATTTATCTTGTTAATTGAACTGATTATTACGTTCTTTTGCAACCAATTCTACAATTTAGAATTTAATACTTGTATCATGCCAGATATCTATCATTCGCATCCCAACATTTTTAAATCTATGATTTAATTCAATTTCTTGGATTAACAGATCACTAACTTGTTTGATAGCAGTAATAACCTCATCAAATATTAGTAGCGCTTCAGCTTTTGACAGCAGACATGACTTAGTTGCAAAAGAGAGTAAATCACTCCTAGTTGCCCAACGTTTACTACCATTTAAGGTAAGTGCCATAATATCTTTAGCTAAATATACCGTGGTTGTTACAATATCATAGATTGGTGCAAGATCGACTATACTATTAGTATCTTTATAAATCAAGCCATAATTTTTTAAATGAGCATCACCATTCCGCAATAAAACATTCACAACCAATGACTTAAAGTAATCCAATAATGCCGATTTTAGGTTAACAGTACTGTCACCAACCAAATTATTCTTGATGCTTTTTGCGATTTGCTCATAACTACTGTCATATTTTTCATGAGTACGCCTGGCTTGCAATACGCAAAAATCTTCAAAACCATAGTAAATATCATTAATCAGATCAAAGCGTTTAATTATCAAAAATTTACCATTATTCGTCAGCTCAATTTCAGGAACTCTTAGACCAGCTTTTTTAGCAACCAACATACAAAAATATTCATTAGTCGCCAACTCTGGATAACCACTCTCACTCCATGATTTAATAATATGAGTGGTATCTTTGTAAGTCAATCGATCCAGCTCACTCAATTTTTGATTACTCTTATCGCTTGTGTCAAGCACCATAATTTTGGGCTGCACACCTGCAATTCCAGAATTAGCTCCATACTTAATTAACAATGACTCTAATAATTCCTCAGTGCCAGCATAGGTCTTAAACTGCGCTAAATTTAAACCGATTTCATCAATAACCGAATTATTATCTGGCTCCGTTGTAAAGGTGATCCGCCCAATTTGATTTTTACCAACTATTTTCAATAAATCCAAATCAGAAAAATTAATAATCTGCTTGCGATAAATAGTTTTTAATTTTTCAAGCAAAACACCTTCTGGCAAATTCATTTCAAAAATAGGATGTAAGCCATGCCAAAAATCATATTGTTCATTGGTCACAGGCATTGTCAATGATACCGCTTCATTAGGTAATGCCGTGGCAGCATAATTAAAAATAAATTTACTGGAGGTTTGTGTTGATTGAAAAAGCTCACCAACTTGATCACTCGCGATAAAAACATTAACCATGATTATCTTTTTCCGCTAAAAGCTGCTGGAGGGTGGGACGACTAGATTTTTCTTGAATAGCAACCTCAAACCCCAAAAGTTCACCAAGAGCAATTATCTTGTTGATACCAATTTCATTTATAGAACCATTTTCAATAAGTGATAATGTAGTGCGGCCAATACCAGCCTCACGCGCTAATTCACCTTGAGTTAGCTTACGCTTTTTTCTGGCTGTGGCTATTAAATGTCCGATTTCGACTAAGTTCATCTTATTTCCGCACTGTATATTAAACATATTACCATTGTAACATAGTTTTGTTTAACATACAATACATTTTATATTTATACACTGCGGTGCTAGTTAGTTATAGATTATTCTTGATTTGGCGCCAAAAGATTTACAATCAATCTAATTAGCAGATTTTTTTGTTGCGGATCTGACTCAGCGATCAACAAGGCTAATGAAGTAAGTCCGATATTATCAATCTTTAGCGGTAATTTATTCAACTGAATGTAGAGTAAAAACAAAAAACTGCCGATGCGCTTATTACCATCGCTAAACGGATGATCTTTAATCACCATATAAAATAAGTTCGCCGCTTTTTCTTCAACACTACGATAAAGCTCTTCACCAAACATAGTTTGATCCAAATTAGATAAAATTGATTGTAACTGATCATTACGCTCATTACCGAATAACTGTGTAGCTTCACCTATCACCAACAAACTGGCTTTAAACTCGCTAATCGCCTGTAGTGCGCTTTCAGGAGTTAACCTAATACTACTTTGATGCATATTCTCTGGAATTAATAAGCGATCTTCGTCGTACTGCAATAATGATGTCCACGTCGTGGCATATTCATTAATCAAATTAATCACGCTCTGCCCTTGGGCGGTAATTAATTGATTATTAGCTAAAGTTTTATTGAGTAAATCAAGTAAGTTTTGATATTCATGGTGGGTTTTATTGATCAAATTATTATTTAGCGCATAGCCTTTGAGGAGGTAATCTTTTAAAACTGAGTTAGCCCATTTTCTAAACTCTACCCCACGCTTGGATTTTACCCGATAACCAACCGAAATAATGACATCCAAGCTATAAAAAGCTACTGGTTTATCTGAATTTGCAATGTGCAAATTTTGCACATTGCTTTTTTCATCTAATTCCTGCTCTTTAAAAACGTTGTTAATGTGCTTGGTAACTACAGAGCGCTCTTTGTCAAATAGCTCAGATATTTGCTTCTGAGTTAACCAAACTGTATCACTTTTTAGCTGCACATCAACCGTTACATTACCATCCGTTGACGTAAATAAAACTAATTCTTTGTTATTCATAAGACTAACCTCAAAAAGATTTCAGTGCTTGCTCAATTATCTTATTCTTCATCATTACTTATCCAAGAAATTATTTTCCATGCTTTGGATTAATAAATCTAAATCAGTTGCTGGATTAATTGAACCAGTTGACAGTAACTCTATGCGTAATTTCGCAGCATTAATTTTCGCGGTCTCAATTTTTTGCAATAGCTCCGCAAAATAGTCTTTAATCTTACTTTTATCGTAGTCAGTAATATATCGCTTTAATAGCTTAACACATTCATCTGCTGGAGATTTATTTGCTTTGCGCACAATCGGTGCTGTACGATATGCAAAATGCAACAATAACCAAAACTCAAAGCAAGGATTAGACTCAATCACTTTAAATCCCTGTCCATCTGCAAGTTGTCGAGCATTATTCAATGAGGTATGTTCATCAATATCCCAGACACAAAAAACCAATTCAAAAGGCTCGTGTTTCTCTTTTTTGCGTGATGCGATTCTTTTTATTGCATCTTCAACCACTGAAATTGGTGCGGAACCCGTCGCAGAGGATTCAACAATACAAGTTGTATGCAAACGCAAATGCTTTGCGATTAGCCTGAGATAGTCACATCCTGATTTTTTATCTTCACAGACAACTAAAACTAACTTATTTTGTTGCCTTAGATTGGACTTACGATTTCTAATATTACCTGATGGTTTGGGAGTTCGTGCCATGGCTAACTAATTCGTAAAGATTGGAATGGCACCATAGCGCCCTGCTAGATATGCTTTTTCCAGATTATCTGTTTTGCGTGGGCTAAATTCTTGCGCAGAATATAACATTGTTGACTGCTCTTTACTCTTATCGCAAAACCAAATTTGATCCCGCCGTAAAAAATCAGTTGTCATAATCGAGGTTTCATGCGTGGTAAAAATTAGCTGTGCACGTTGAGGATTTGTTTCTAAATTACCAAATAACCCTACTATATGTTTAACAAGTAATGGGTGTAAAAAACTATTTAGTTCATCAATGACCAGCACGCCACCATTTTTAATAGTTCTAATTACCTGTGCGGCAAAATTAAATACTTGCTGAGTCCCTGATGATTCATCCGAAAAACTTAAAGAATAGCTTTGCCCAGAAATAAGATGCTGAGTAATAACTTCTTTATTTTTATCTGAAATAAACTCTTTTAACGCTTCAGGGAAATCTTCAGGAACAACTACATTCTCCTCTTTAATATCAAAATCACTAATACTTATATCCGCCCTAATTAAGAATGCAATCATTTCTTCTTTTGTTATCGTACTTTCTTCAATATAATCTATCGCCCTCTGTTTACCCATCTCAGCATGTCTACTAACTAATTCAATAGAGAGCTTTGCAAACCAATCACTAACTACTGTAATAGATTTTTGTCCAAGAGATCTTGCAACAGATAAAAATAGAGCGCTTTGGGGCACTAATTTTTTAATACTTTCACGTTCACCTTTATAGTTAGCTCCAAATTTATATTCATATGCATCATTTAACCATTCACGAGTAAACAATAACTGTGCCTTTTTATTCGGGTAAGCATACATCCATTCCGAATAAACTTGTTTTTTATCCGCTGCGAATCCATATTCATAACGAATTTCATTATGCACAAAATTAATATTAAATTCACTTGGCAGCTTTCTTGAACCCGCATCAAATAGGAAAGGTGTTATTAATCGCTCTAATGATTTATCATCTTTAAATGACAGGTACACTAACATATCGACAATCTGAATTGCTCTAATAATATTTGACTTACCAGAAGCATTTAATCCATAAATTGCATTTGCGTTTAGAATATTACAATATTTAGTTTCAGTAACAAAATTTATATGATCTTTATCACTACTGGCATTAAATTCGATAGTAATCTCATCTTTGATTGACCTAAAATTTTTCACACTAAAATTTATTATCATAGCATCACCCGGCTAAAAATGTATTTTTTGCAAATATTTTGCAAATTAATCAGGATTGTAACATATTAACATCATTGTAACCTAACTTTCAATTTTGCGACATAATCATATTAACCTCATAAGATTTCCACGAACATAAACAAAAATAAGTAAATCATTACAATCTCTCCATCTTCATTATAATAGAAGTATTTTAAAATAACACTACTCAATTGGTTTTCTAATCGTATAATTCTGCCATATTATTGTCTGCTAATTGAATGAGTTCTATCTTTAACAATCCGCTACTAATAGCAGGAGCAAATTCATCAAACAATCTCATTTCATAATCATTTTTTTTATTATTACCCTCATCTGGAATTTCCACTAAAACTAACATTAAAGATACATTTGCCTTTTTAGCTAATTTATAGTGGTACAACTTCGAAAGCATCATATATAAGCGATCCCTAAACATAAATGCTGAAAGTCTTATTAATTTTATTTCTATAAATATTTCATAATTATCTTTTTCTACATATGCATCAAAAATTGGGTTAATACCACTTATGGGATCTGTATCTTCTTTTGATGAAATAACTTGAGCTTCTTTAATGAGGGTATGACTCTGTAACCTTTTGTTCTCTATAAGCATATCAAGTACAAATTTTTCTAGCTTACGCGTATTTACCCTTTTTCTATTTGCTAATTGCGGACGTTCATTTATTTCTTGTTCAGCAACAACCTTAGCTACATTGTCTTCTTCATTCTTTACTTTATCTACTTCACCTCTATTTGCTTGTGTTACTCGATAATCGTTTATATTTGTAATTTGTTTTTGAGAAAGATTACTATTAATCGCAAAATTGTTAATCACTAGGTTTAAAAGCTTGTCATTATTTTCTCTCAACTCTTTGATTCTTTCATTTCGCTCAGAAACGCCTTTCTTTAATGATAGAAATTGCCCAAGTGAAAAACTGTCAAAAATTTCACTCAAAAAAAGAATTATTAACAAAATAATAAGGATTATCAAATTATTAGAAATATCCCCTTTAGGCGCAAAGAAATAAAACTTAGATACAACTAATAATATAATAATGAATCCTAACACAAGTATTAAGCTCCGCACAAACCAATTAGATTTGTTTTGATTATTTTCCATTATCGATAAATCTCCTTCTGTAATTCAAAATACTCTTTTTGCAATTGTGGTATCCCACCAAAATTTACCGCCACATCGCGGACAGTACACAATCCGCTGAGATTAATTAGTGTGCTGAGTTTATCATCAGCTAACTCGGTAAACCCATCGCTTTCATAACGATTGAGGATAAGGCGAATTAATTGTTGAGCGATTGGATTAGCATGATTTTTGACAAATTCGGACTGCTCGGCATTCTCGGCGCGTTGTTTGCGAGTTTTAATTTCCAGATTGAACGACAAATGCGCCAAAAGATCCATCAATAATTCCAAATAGTCTTTGGTTCAAAGCGGTCTGCCATCTTCACCAACATAGTAGGTTTCTATATTGATTAGTTTCTCAGCATAAGCAATGGCTTGCTGCAAACCATCCAGTGGATCTTTATCCTCGGATTTGGCTTCAACGATTCCAAGATTAACGTTTTTATAACTCAGCAAATAATCTACCAAGTAACGCTTGCCGCGTTTGTTGGCAGGTAATTTTCTGCCATCGGTAAAAAAATACTTAAATCCATGTTCACGGGTAATATGAAATTCTGTCCAACCAGACTTTTTCAACTGAGGTGTAATTAATTTGGCTTTGGTATCTGCTTCGCTGTAACTCATATCTCTCCCAATATAGGTTTTTGCTAGGTTTTACTAGATTAATCAATACGTTATTGTACCATTATTCTACGTTAGGCGTTTTATTTTCACCACACAAATCCGCCGTAATTTAGTTACACAACTGGCAACGCATCCATCAATCACTGACGACCAAGCCATTTGACAGCAAATGTACGCTATTTAGCCTCCAAATAACGGAAAAAATCTTTCTCAGGTGTAAACCACAAACTAATCAGCGAAACATAGCTAAAGAACATAATTAGCAACGAGGGAATATACAGATCATTAAACATAAACATCAGGCGCATCACCACGAAACCCGAAAAACCAAACATTAGCCCCCACGATAGATTATAGGTTAAGGCAATTCCGTATAAGCGCGAGGGAACCGCAAAAATACTATTTAAAATAACCAGGATTTTGGATGCCATCAAACCGCAACAAAATAAACAACCTGCCCCAATAAGCACCACAAATTTAAAATCGTGGCTCACATAAAAATGAAACATGATGAAAATCAAAAGTTTAATAATTAGCCCAAGGGTTAAATGAAATTTACGCCCAATTTTAGTATGGAAAATACCACCAACGATAAACCCAACAATTCCGCAACTGATAATAAGCAGCTGCATAAAGTAAACCCGTTGTACCGAATAATGCAAAAATTTGACCAAGAAATATGGCATAACCGTGACAAAATACGCATTCAAGCTCGCCATAAAGGTAATAAAAAAGGTGAAACGCAAGATCGAACCACGATTATGTTGCCAAGTTTTGCGCAGCGACCAACTATGATTGATACTGATATTTTCAATATGAAAATTATGCCAGAGTCCGCGATAGCTAAAGATCAACAGCGCCAACGCAACATAGGCACCTGAAAAATACCAATTAAAATGATATAACACCGACGCTGAGAAAAAATTCACCCCAATAATTGCTGCCATAATAGCTAAATAAAACAAGATGAAAAATAAATTACCATAATTAACCCGCTCATTCAAGCCGTGGCTTTTGGCATAAATATAAATCACATATTGTGGCAACATTCCACCCAACAATGCTCCTTGCAGAACCCGACAAACCACGGCAATATACAACATTTCCGGCACATAAATGTAATGACTAACTAAATTACTCAGCAAACTTAGCAGGCTATCGGCAAGGAAAATATACGGGAAAATATAATTTTTACTCTGCTTTTGTAATTTGGTAAAAATTAAGCCACCGATCGGAGCCATCAGTGAGCTAAAAGTATAGGGTGCGACTGTGAAAATAAACGCAAGTAATCCGCTTCTTTCCGAATAAAACTTATTGGCAAAATCACTTGCTTCTAGAGAAAAATTATAATAATGATAAAACAAAAACATTAAACCTATGAACATAATATTCATGTGCGGATTATGGCTCCGAAATTTAGCTGCAAGATTCATTCAAGACCATCCTAATAAATAAAAACGTTAATTAGCCTAAGCTCGTACACTAATGCCACCAATATAAATAAGGTAATAAAACCATACAAAAAACTATTAGACCAAGTAAATTATAGCAGGTAAACATTTTTAAAAATGCGCCGCTTTGCGAGGGATAGGCACGAATAAATAGGCGGTAGCTGATCATGCTCGCCATCGATGCAATCAATGTGCCCATACCACCCACATTCACGCCCCATACTAACTCAGTTTTAGCCGTTGTAAATGGCGCTAATAAAATACTAGTTGGCACGTTGCTAATTAGTTGACTTAAGCCAAGCGCTAAACAAAACGTCATCAATTTGCCAGCTAATAACTGCTGTAAAAAAGTGGCAACTAACGCCCAATGCGCTAAATTACCAATTAGGATAAAAAATGCAGCAAAAGTTAGCAACAAGCCATAATCTACTTGACGAAGAATTTTGGGCGCATTCATGAGGGTAACACCCACGACAATTAACGTAACGTAACGATAATCAAGTAACTGTGCAATACTCAGCAAAATTAATCCAAACAGCCCGCTAAAGATAGCAATATGCTTAAAATTTACCAAATTGGCGGATTTCAAATCAAATGCAAACTGCAGACTAGACAATTTATAGCTTAAGCACCATAATAATCCAACGCCTAACACTAACAAAATTAGCATGGTTGCCAAAAATTGACTGAACGAATAATGATAGTAAGCGTATAGAAATAGATTTTGCGGATTACCTAATGGTGTAAATGAGCTACCTAAATTAGCCGCTAAGGTTTCCAAAACCACCATCCGCACTGGATTAATTGCGACTTTAAAGCTCAATAATAAGGTAAGTGGCACAAAACTAATTAAAGCCACATCATTGGTGATAAACATTGAACTAATAAAGCACAGCCCCAGCATAACTCGTCCTACATGCCGCTCATTATGGCAGTGTGCTAACAATCGCAATGCAATGAAATCCAATAATTTATAATGTTGTAGCGCAACCACTACCACCATTAAATTAAACAACAAAGCAACTACGTGCCAATCAATATAACTAAGTTTGGGTGGTAACCAGTATGAGCTTAATACTGCCAGCAGACTTAAAAAACTAAGCAAGCTATTTCGCTTAACGATCTTAATTAGTCGATGCTAAAGAACCCCCATTATTTACCAGTTAGTTTTTTCTAGCTGGTAA
>ERZ724506.20-NODE-20-length-68619-cov-7.462356_pt1 | contig 68619 bp, 58 predicted proteins | sample MGYA00376039_ERZ724506 | MGnify/ENA primary metagenome ERZ724506 (study PRJEB28724, sample SAMN07190887) | wastewater metagenome | isolation source: effluent of sewage treatment plant in Hong Hong | place: USA: Christiansburg, Virginia | collected 2016-03-01 ... | reverse complement strand
TATCCCTCCTGCAAGACCAAAAACAGGGTGAAAAGTCAAATTGAGAATTGCTGATAAGACATCAAAAAACACGACATTTGCCTTGTTTTTAGTTATGATTACAGCCCTTTTAGGACTTACGCGGTTATCGCTTATTTGTTCGCTAAATAATCGGTTTTTAACGATTGTTAGTTCACAAAACGCGATAATTGCGGTGCAATACCTAAGTCCTGTTCTTTTCTGTTTGGTTAAAAGTGCTGCTTTATGTTTACAGGAATCATTGAATCCGTAGGCCGTGTGCAACAAATCACACCGCGTAGTGGTGATGTACGTTTAACCATTGCTACCGCCAAACTTAATTTGGCTGATGTCAAACTTGGTGACTCCATTGCCACCAACGGTATTTGCTTAACGGTTGTAGAGCTAACAGGCCAAGGTTTTGCAGCCGATGTTTCTAACGAAACCTTGCGCCGTACTTGTTTAAAAACATGGAAAGTGGGTACAGCGGTTAATTTAGAAAAAGCACTTATGCCCACCAGTCGTTTGGGTGGCCATATTGTGAGTGGCCATGTTGATGGTTTAGGCGAGATTATTAGCGTTAAACAAGATGCGCGTTCTATACAATATCAAGTACGCGCCCCTGACGAATTGGCCAAATATATTTCCGAAAAAGGTTCTATTACTGTTGATGGTATTAGTTTAACGGTCAATGCCATTGATGGCGCGGTGTTTAGCTTAAACATTGTGCCGCATACGGTGCAAGAAACTAATGTAGGCTCATGGCAAGTTGGTAGTGTTATTAATTTAGAAGTTGATTTATTAGCACGTTATTTAGAGCGTTTGTTATTAGGTGACAAAGCGGCGCAATCATCTGCTAAAAACGATATTAGTTTAGAGTTTTTGGCCAAACACGGTTTTATGCGCTAGGCTCAACTGCGTGTATGTGTTAATTTTTTGGCCGCAATCACTCCCCCTAATTGTATGTAATTAAACGAGACAACAATGCCCTTAAATACTGTAGAAGAGTTAATTGACGATATTCGTTTGGGTAAAATGGTCATTTTAATGGATGACGAAGACCGCGAAAACGAAGGCGATATCGTCATGGCAGCGAGCCATGTACGCCCCGAAGATATTAACTTTATGGCCAAACACGCACGGGGTTTAATTTGTTTGACTCTTACCCGTGAACGTTGTCAGCAGCTCGATTTGCCATTAATGGTGACACGTAATGGGGCGAGTCATGGTACAAATTTTACCATGTCAATTGAAGCGGCAAGTGGCGTAACTACAGGTATTTCGGCACATGACCGCGCTCATACCGTACAGGTTGCCGTGGCGCGTGATGCCAAACCCGTCGATATTGTACAACCTGGTCATATTTTTCCGTTAATGGCACAAGCAGGTGGTGTGTTACATCGTGCAGGCCATACCGAAGCAGGGTGTGATTTAGCCCGTTTGGCGAGTTTAGAGCCTGCGGCCGTTATTGTCGAAATTATGAATGAAGATGGCACGATGGCGCGTAGGCCAGACCTCGAAAAATTTGCCGAGCAGCATAATTTAAAGATTGGCACCATTGCCGATTTGATTCATTACCGCATGGTAAACGAGCAAACCGTTAAACGCATCAACGAAAATATTTTACCCACCGAATACGGCGATTTTAAGTTGATTTCGTATCAAGAGCACGCAGGCACAGATGTGCATATTGCCTTAGTTAAAGGTGATGTCAAAAAAGATATTCCTGTGGTGCGGGTTCATGCCGTTAATCCACTACGTGATTTATTACACGCCAAATATCAAGGCCGTACGGGTTGGAATATGCAAAAAAGCTTGGCCGAAATAGCCAAGCATGATGCAGGCGTTTTAGTGTTATTAGGTCAAGATTATGCCTCTGCCGATATGGTTGAGCATATTAATAGCTTTTTTGGCGCACGTCCGCGCGCAACAGATGGTGCAGGTATGTATCGTACCATTGGCGTAGGCTCACAAATGTTACGCGATTTAGGCGTAAGCAAAATGCGTTTGCTTAGCTCACCAATGAGATTTAATGCTTTGTCGGGTTTTGGCTTAGAAATTGTTGAATATTTAGGTACAGAATAAGACAGGTTGATGTTTGGTCGCCCGCCCTCACTCTAACTCTTTCCCACAAGGAGAGAGGACTCCCTCTCCCAAAGGGCGAGGGTCGGAGTGAGGGTTAATCAACGTGCCAACAGGCTTAGGTTTTAAAATTATTGTGTTTGGTTTATTCAGTTTATTGTGGAGTGATACATGAAAACTATCGAAGGTAACTTTCAAAATGCCAATGGTAAATATGCCATTTTAGTCGGTCGTTTTAACAGTTTTGTGGTTGAAGCTTTATTACAAGGCTCTTTAGACACCTTAAAGCGTCATGGTGTCACCGATGACAACATTACTATTATTCGCGCACCAGGTGCATGGGAATTGCCCTTAGTAGCCAAAAAGCTCGCCGAAAAAAAGCACTATGATGCCATTATTGCCTTAGGTGCTGTCATTCGTGGCGGCACACCACATTTTGATTATGTGGCAGGCGAATGTGCTAAAGGCTTAGGTGTCGTGGGTTTAGATGCAGGTTTACCTGTGGTATTTGGTGTATTAACCACCGACAGTATAGAACAAGCCATTGAGCGTTCAGGAACTAAAGCAGGCAATAAAGGCGTAGATGCTGCCATGACTGCTATCGAAATGGTTTCCTTGTTAAAGGCGATATAATGCAAGCTCATCCTAACAAAACTCAAGCCAAAAACACGCCAGCCGCGCGCCATAAAGCGCGTCGTTTTGCGTTGCAAGGTTTGTATGAATGGCAACTCTCGGGTAATGTCCCCTTCGAAATCGAAGCGCGTTACCGTGTCGAAAATGCCATGCACAAAGTCGATTTGGCTTATTTTCATGAGTTGTTGCATCAAGGTGTGGCGCGTGCGCGTGAGCTAGATGCCGCTTATGCGCCATTTTTAGACCGAAAAGCAAGCCGTATTGACCCCGTTGAACTCAGTATTTTACGCATTGGAACTTATGAGTTATTACATCATATCGAAATTCCATACCGTATTATTTTAAATGAAGCGGTAGAGTTGGCTAAAGACTTTGGTGCAACTGACTCGTATAAGTACATTAATAGTATTTTAGACGAGTTGGCTAAAACGGCGCGTAAAGCAGAAAAAGAGGCTTAATCTGTAAACCTCTAAAGTCCCCTCCCTTTTTAAAGGGGAGGGCTAGGGTGGGGTTTAGTGGCCGTAAATAACCCCCTCCCAACCTCCCCCTTTTTAGGTGGAGGAGTAATTCGTTAAGAATATCTATGCCCTCCGAATTTCAACTTATTAATCAATATTTTAAACAACGTGGCTCACATCAAGGTGTCATGCTAGGCATAGGTGACGATGCTGCTTTACTCAACGTTCCTCAAGGCGAAGTGTTAGTTGCTACCACCGATACCTTTATTTCGGGGCGACACTTTCCTAAAGATACCCATCCCTTTGCCATTGGTCATAAAGCTTTAGCGGTTAATTTGTCCGATTTAGCCGCGATGGGTGCGACCCCTCGTTGGGTTTTATTGGCCATTACCTTACCCACACCAAATGAGTTTTTTGTTCAAGAATTTGCCAATGGTTTGTTTAATTTGGCCAATCAACATCAGGTGGCTTTGGTTGGTGGCGACACCACCAAAGGCTCAGAGTTAAGTATTACCATTACCGCATTAGGCACTGTGCCTATAGGTCAAGCACTAAGGCGTGATGGCGCACAAGTAGGGGATGGCATTTATGTCTCAAATACAGTGGGGGATGCAGGTTTAGGGCTAAAGGTAGCCTTGCAGCAATTAGACGGCATTCATCTTTCAAGCGAACAACACGCCTTTTATAAAGCGCGTTTAGATTTTCCCCAACCACGTATTGCCTTAGGTTTGGCATTGCGTGGATTAGCATCGGCTTGCTTAGATATTTCTGATGGCTTAGCCCAAGATTTAGGCCACATCTTACAAGCCTCTGGTGTGGGTGCAGAGTTACAACTGGAGCATTTGCCTTTGTCGGAGGCGTTGCGCGTGTTACCCTTTGAGCAGGCATGGCCATTGGCGTTGTGTTCGGGTGATGACTATGAGCTATGTTTTACGCTGTCTGATGCTAATTTTTTAAAACTAAATAATCTGCCTGTTTCTATTACACGTATTGGTACAGTTAGCGCACAAAGGGGCTTGTTATTGACCCATCATGGCCAGCCCTACGCGCTTAACACACAGGGCTATCAGCATTTTTAATCAGTTTAGCACTTTGTTTTTGTTGGAGATTGTAGGTTGATGTTAGAACTAAGCACTATTACTCAATGGTTATCGAGTCATATTATTCCTTGGGGTGTCAATATCACCTTAGCCTTACTGATTTTTTTGGTAGGACGTATAGGCATTAAATGGGCAATCAAGTTGCTTGATAAAGTATTAGTACGCGCTAATGTAGATGCTATTTTAATTAATTTTATTAATGCGATTGTTCATGCCGTGTTGTTGCTGTTTGTGGTAGTTGCCTCGCTTAATAAATTAGGGGTAGACACCACATCTTTGGTGGCCTTATTGGGTGCCGCAGGTTTGGCGATTGGTTTGTCCTTGCAAGGCTCATTACAAAATTTTGCCGCAGGGGTAATGTTACTTATTTTTAGGCCCTTTAAAGCGGGCGATATGATTGAAGCAGGCGGCACAGCAGGTGTGGTTGAGTTAATTACCATTTTTACCTGTAAATTGCGTACAGGCGACAATAAAGAAGTGATTGTGCCTAACAAAAGTATTTATGAAGGTAATATTATTAACTATTCGGCACGAGATACACGGCGTGTCGATATGACTTTTGGTATTGGTTATCAAAGTGACCTCAAAAAAGCAAAAAGTGTGTTAGAAGAAGTCGTTAATGCTCATACTTTAGTGTTGACAGACCCCGCGCCATTGGTGGCGGTTGCCGCATTAGCAGATAGTAGTGTTAATTTTGTGGTGCGACCTTGGGTAAAAACATCCGATTATTGGGCGGTATTTTATGAAATTACCGAACAGGTAAAGTTACGGTTTGACGAAGAAGGTATCGAAATTCCCTTTCCACAAATGGATATTCATATTCAAAAGGCAGATTAATACTGCTTCTACCAGAGAAATGTTATGGCGCAATATCCTATTAAAAACCCGATTATCTTTTTGGCTTTTGGTTTAGGCTCAGGATTATCGCCCAAAGCACCGGGTACGGCAGGTTCGGCCTTGTCGTTGGTTTTTTTTCCGTTGCTGTGTATGTTGGGTTTATGGGGTAGTGTGGCTTTTATTGTTATAGCAACACTGTTTGGCTTTTGGTTATGTGGTAAAGCCGCTGATATTTTAAAAGTACATGACCACGCCGCCATTGTTTGGGATGAGTTTGTAGGGCAATGGATTGCTTTATTGCCTTTATTAGCGAGTGCGGCATGGAATGCTCAAACCTATTTGGGCGTGATATTGGCTTTTGTTTTATTTAGATTTTTTGATATTTTAAAACCGTGGCCTATTTCGTGGTGTGATAAGCACTTAGAAGGCGGTTTTGGTATTATGGTCGATGACTTATTGGCAGGTATTGCCGCTGGAGGCATAGTGTGGTTTATCGTCAGCAAAAATTGGCTTGCCTCTTTGGTGTAATCCTTGGCGCATCATGTAACAGCTTTGCATTAGAAGTTAAGGTGTTGGGGCTATTTGGTGACCGCGCTTTTATTAAAGTCGATGGCAAAAGTGCGGTTATTAAAATTGGACAACAGTTTCAACAGGTGGAGTTAGTGGCATTAACGCCGCAACAGGCCACTTTAAAAATAGAAGCTAAAGACATTGTATTGGTGGCGGGGCAAGAATATATCTCTGAACCTGTCATTATTAATGAGCCACCCAAAATTGAGGTTGTGCCTGTTAATAAAGTCGATATTTACGCCAATCTACATCAGCAATATATTGTTAATGGCCTAATAAACAATCGTACTGTGACGTTTTTGGTGGATACAGGTGCAAACTCAGTCTCTATGACACGTAAAGATGCCCAGCGTTTAGGCATAGATTTTAGGCTTAAAGGCAAAGAAGGTGTGAGTGGTACAGCCAATGGCGTAGTCAAAAACTGGCAAGTCATGTTAGATACCGTCAAAGTCGGTACAATTAGTTTACGTTACGTTGAAGCCTCAATTCGTGATAGTGAGGACAACATGCCAATACTCTTAGGAATGAGTTTTTTAAAGCGTGTTAAACTGGAGCAATCTAATCAGCGGATGACATTAACGGCAAAATAAATGGACTGATGTATTGCGCTGCGATAACCGCGTAAGTCCTAATAGGTTGTATTTTAAAAAAATGCCCCTATTTTGTGAGCGTAAATCTTATTTAGAGAGTTTAATCGCGTGTCAATCAACTTTATAGCCTCTTCTAAACTGCCAACTAAACATGGCGATTTTTTGATTCATGCCTTTGAAGAAGATAGCTCAGGCCAAGAGCATATTGCCTTAAGTATGGGTAATGTTGCAGATGGCGAGGCCGTTTTAATTCGTGTTCATTCAGAATGTTTAACAGGTGATGGCTTTGGCTCATTACGCTGTGATTGTGGGCCTCAACTCGAAGCTGCGATGCAAAAAATAGCGCAGGCACAACGTGGCGTGATTTTGTATTTGCGTCAAGAGGGGCGTGGCATAGGTTTAGTTAACAAAATACGTGCTTATGCTTTACAAGACCAAGGCGCAGACACCGTTGAAGCCAACGAACAATTGGGTTTTGCACCCGACTTACGCGAATATGATATGTGTGAAGTGATGCTTAAACATTTAGGTATCAGCCACGTGCGTTTAATGACCAATAACCCGCTTAAAGTCGCAGCACTGCAACAACACGGCATTCAAGTGGTAGAGCGTGTACCCTTAATGACGGGGCGTAATCCTCATAATGACCAATATTTAGACACCAAAGAAGAAAAAATGGGTCATTTGTTTTAATTTCAATAATATTTGACACATCTATCATTAAGGGTGAAACTAGGAATGATTCTTATTTATATTTGAGTTAAAGTTACCGTGCGTTTGTCCCAGTTAGTCAAAAATAAGCCTGCCATTGTATCCTCAGTCCAAAAACACACCGAGTCAGACCCGATTGCTCAACGTTTAAGTGAGTTGGGTTTTGTTAAAGGCGAAACGGTACGTTTAATTAGCAAAGCACCCTTTGGCGGAGACCCTATTTTAGTCCAAGTGGGTTTTACCCGTTTTGCCTTACGTTTATGCGAGGCTGAGCGTGTTGTTATAGAGGAGCAGCAGCTATGAATGCCGCGATTCAACATATTGCACTTGTAGGTAATCCTAATTGTGGTAAAACCTCGTTATTTAATCAGCTTACAGGTGCGCGGCAAAAAGTTGCTAACTACGCAGGCGTAACTGTTGAGCGTAAAGAAGGCTTTATTAGTTTACCTTCAGGGCGGCGTTTGCGTGTCCTCGACTTACCCGGTGCTTATAGTTTAGAGGCTACCAGTCCGGACGAAGCGATTACTCGTGCTATTTGTTTGGGACAGGTTGCAGGTGAAGCTATTCCCGATGTATTAGTGTGTGTGGTTGATGCCACCAACTTACGCTTACATTTACGTTTTGTGCTAGAAGTACAGCGTTTAGGCAGACCCATGTTGTTGGTGTTAAATATGATGGACGATGCCAAACGTCGCGGCATCGAAATTAACACCCAAAAACTGGCACAACATTTAGGTATTAAGGTCATAGAAACGGTGGCGGTAAAACGTCACGGGCTCGATAAACTGTTATCTGCGTTAGATGAGCAAGTGCCTAACTTAGCCCATGTCCCCAATCTTGAAACCGATATTCACACTCAAGTACGCGCTATTTTGGCTGATACCGTGGTTATGCCAACATTAACCGACCAACGTGATGACATGTTAGACAGTATCTTGCTGCATCCCGTGTGGGGTTTGGCTATTTTGGGCGTGTTGATGTTTTTTATGTTTCAGGCGGTGTTTGCATGGGCAGCTCCGTTAATGGACGGTGTCGAAATCGGCATGGCATGGCTTAGTGACTTTATTGGTCATCATTTAAGTGATGGTTTGCTTAAAAGTTTATTGGTAGATGCGGTCTTGGCTGGTGTTGGTGGCGTATTAGTTTTTTTACCGCAAATTTTGATTTTGTTTTTATTTATTTTGTCTTTAGAAGAATCGGGTTATTTACCTCGCGCTGCTTTTTTACTTGACCGTTTAATGTTTAAAGCAGGTTTAACAGGCCGAGCGTTTATTCCTTTGTTATCGAGTTTTGCTTGTGCCGTACCGGGTATTATGGCAACGCGTAGTATTAGCGACCCGCGTGACCGCTTGACCACGATTATGGTTGCGCCGTTAATGACATGCTCGGCACGTTTGCCTGTGTATGCTTTATTAATAGGTGCATTTATTCCTGCAAAAACAGTGCTTGGCTTGTTTAATTTACAAGGCTTAGTGTTATTTGCCTTGTATGGTGGTGGCATTGTTTCGGCTTTAGTCGTAGCAACGGTGATGAAGTATTTTAGGCGTGATAAAAGTGAACACACTTTGTTGTTAGAGTTGCCGAGTTATCGTCTGCCCGATTGGCGCAATGTGGCTTTAGGTTTATACGAACGTGCCGCGATTTTTATTAAGCGAGTTGGCGGTATTATTTTGGCGTTAACCGTGTTGTTGTGGGTGTTATTAACCTTTCCTCATGCGCCACAAAATGCCACGCTACCTGCGATTGATTACAGTTTTGCAGGACAAATGGGTCATGCGATGGTATTTATTTTTGCCCCTATTGGTTTTACATGGCAAATTTGTATTGCACTAATTCCTGCAATGGCAGCACGAGAAGTGGTGGTTTCGGCTTTAGGTACAGTATATGCCATTGCAGGTAATGACGAGGTCATTGCCGAACAGTTAGGCTCTTTGGTAGCCACACAATGGTCATTGGCTACGGCATTGTCGTTGCTAGTGTGGTTTGTGTTTGCGCCGCAATGTTTGGCTACCTTAGCCACTGTAAAACGCGAGACAGGCTCTTGGCGCACAGTAGGTATTATGACGTTTTATTTATTTGCCTTAGCTTATTTAGCCTCTTTTATTACGTATCGTGTTGTGGTGGCCTTGTCATGAACGAGTTTATTCAAAGCAGTATTGTCTATTTGGTGATTGTATGGAGTGTGTGGGTAACGTTGCGTCGTTATGCACCGAGTTTGATACAAGTACCACAACAATACCTTGCAACATGGTTGAGTCATCAGGGTTTTACTAAAGCAGGGCAGTATTTTACACCGCAACAACATAGTGGTGGCTGTGATAGTGGCTGTGGTTCGTGTAAAACAGGGTGTGCTACGCCCGTGGAGCAAGCGGTACAAGTGGTTCACTGGAAGAAATAACCTCAAACTCAAAGCCTCAGTCAACCCTACAAGTATGCTATCTTTGGTTTAGCTTTATTTGCGGTTAAGGAAAGTGTCACTATGTCTAAATTAACAAAAACTATTGCCATTATCTTCGCCCTCTTATCGACGCTCGTTTTAGCCTTTGTGGGTTTTATTTTATTTGTCATCGACCCCAACGATTATAAAGCCGATATTTATAGCGTAGTAAAAGACAAAACCGACATGGATTTAGCCATTAGTGATCGTATTGAATGGCAGTTATGGCCAAGCATCGGACTAAAGCTAGGTAAAGCAACACTGACCGATACCATCGCGCAGCAAAGCTTAGTTACCATCAATCAAGCCTCGGTTAGCGTGCAAGTCATGCCCTTGTTATCTAAAAAAATTGCGATAGATTCTGTTAACTTAGAGGGTGCAAAGTTAAATTTCATTCAATATGCCGATGGTAAAACCAGTTGGGATAGGATGTTAACCAAGCTTAAAAATCAACCCGAAGAAAAGTCCGAAAAAATCGAATTTAACGTCAGTTTATTAAATATAAGCAACAGTGCCTTAGCTTTTAAGGATGAAAAAACCAATACAGAAGGTCAATTCGACAAGCTTTTAGTGCAAGCCACAAACATTGATCTTGCTAAAGCCTTTCCTGTGCGTGTTAAATTTAGTTATAGCCAAAAAGACGGGCAGGGTAAAACCCTCATTGCCGATAATGACTTAAATGCTATCGTCCAACTGAACCAAGATGCACAAATTTATACCTTAAAAGACTTTACTACCCAAAGTCATTTGCAAGGGACGTTGTTGCCCGCTCCAATGTTGCTTGATGTTAAGGCTGATATAGTGGCTGATATATTGCAACAGCAGTATAAAGTTGATAATTTAAATTTAAGCCTTGATTATCAAGACCCTAAATTAAAATCGCATGCTCATGTACAAATGACGGCTAATATTTTAGCTAAAATGAAGCCGCAATTAATTGATGTCACGGCTTTAAAACTTAATGCTTCTTATCCTCAAACCACTTTAAAATCGCCTGCAACGATTAGTGTTCAAGGTGATGTTTCGGCCGATTTGGCAGCACAGCAAGTCACTATACCAAGTTTATTGGTTGAGGCTAGTTACCCTGATGCTACACGTCCTACACCTATTACGGCTACGCTAAAAAGTGTGGTTAGGGCTAATTTAAAAACGGGTGCGCTTGAGCTTGCACCACTCGATTTACAAGCCAATATTAGCGACAAAGCCTTTCCTAAGGTCATGCCTATACACTTAACTGCGCCTATTATGGCTAATTGGAAAGAGGGTAAAATTTCCCTAAATGGCTTTAGCTTAGATGCCTTAGCCATCAAAACCACAGGTCAATTACAAGCCAGTTTGCCTGCCTTAGCGGCTAATGCAGCACCAAATACACCCACCACACAAGGCATGAGCATGACAGGTAATATCAATACCTCATCCTTTAATTTACGTCAGTTAATGCAAGATTTAGGCATGAAAGCCCCTGCCATGAAAAATGCCGACACCTTAAAAACAGTGAGTGTGAGTAGCCAAATTAGCGGTACAGAACAAGCAGTCTTACTTAAAGGGCTAAAAGTACAATTAGATGGCAGTACTTTAACAGGCGAAGCTGGTTTGAGTGATATTAATAAAAATCAAAAAGTCATGGCGCGTTTGGCCTTAGATAAAATAAACGTAGATGACTATTTGCCTCCCACCGACCCCAACGCCAAACCTAGTACAGGCGGTTTATTACCGATTGAATTACTAAAACAGCAAAACTTAGATGTAGTGTTAAGTATTGGCGCATTAACAGTAATGGATTATCCCATTAAACAATTTCAGGTGAGTGCGACTGCTAATGGTGGCTTGGTACAAGTGAGTAAATTAAGCGGTAGTATTTATAACGGCACCTTTAATTTACCCAGCACCATTGATGTACGTGGCAAAGAGCCAGTATTAAGCGTTGCGCCTAATATCAATCAAATCGAAATTGCTAATTTGGCCAAACAATTTACTAAGCAAGATTTATTAACAGGTAAAGCTACTTATCAAGGTAAAGTGCAAATGATGGGTAATTCTGTACCAGCATGGACGAGCTCATTAACGGGTAATAGCTCAATTAAATTTGATAATGGCGTGTTAAAAGGCGTAAACATGATGCAGTTGGTGCTTAATGAGATGGGTAAATACCAAGCCTTGTTACCGTATTTAACAGGTAAAAATGCCGAAACTATTGCCAACAAACAAAATGATACCCAAATTGCGAGCTTTGTGGGCGAAGCAGAAATTAAAAATGGCCTAGTGCAAACCAAAGCACTTAATGCCGATTTACGCAAAGCTAAAATTGATGGTAGCGGTACGTTTAATTTGGTGACGATGGATGTGGACTACAATATTAAGTTGCAGCTAAGCAAAGATGCAGTGAGTGATAATGTCGCGCAATATCCGTTTCCCATTCGTTGTAAAGGTAATATCAGCAAGCCTGCCTCTTTGTGTAGTGTTGATAGTCGAGCAGTCAGAGACATCGCAACTAATGCCTTGCTAAATAGCGAAAAAGCGCAAAAACTCAAAGCCGAATTAGAAGCTAAAAAAACCGAAGCCCAAGCCAAAGCCCAAGAAAAACTAAATGAAGCCTTGCAAAAAAATGGCGTTAAATTAGGTGAAGAAGGCCAAAAAGCCGCAGAGCAAATTAATAAGCAGCTTGGCGATAAAATTGGTAACCAATTAAACAAGTTGTTTAAACGCGAATGAATAGTTTTTCACAACACGTTTTAACATGGTTTGATGTACATGGCCGCCATGACTTACCGTGGCAACTTAACCCCACACCTTATAGGGTATGGGTGTCCGAAATCATGTTGCAACAAACCCAAGTTGCCACTGTTATCTCTTACTATCAGCGTTTTATGCAAAGCTTTGCAACGGTGCAGGCATTAGCACAAGCCGACGAAGATACGGTGTTACAACATTGGGCAGGTTTGGGCTATTATGCACGGGCGCGTAATTTGCATTATGCCGCTAAACAAATAGTGAATATGGGCGGTGAGTTTCCTCAAACTTTAGAAGGCTTAATGGAGCTCAAAGGGGTAGGGCGTTCAACCGCAGGCGCGATTTTAGCCTTAGGTTGGCAGCAACGCGGCGTGATTATGGACGGCAACGTCAAGCGGGTCTTGAGCCGCCATTTTGCCATAGCAGGCGATAGCAGTAGCGCGTTCGTGCAGCAACAGTTATGGGCATTAGCCGAGCAGCTCACCCCACATACGCGAGTTGCAGCCTATACCCAAGCGATGATGGATTTAGGCGCAACCTTATGTACCCGTAGCAAACCTTTATGTTTATATTGCCCTGTTCAAAAAACATGTCAGGCGTATGCTTTGGGTACGCCTACTGCCTTTCCACAAAAAAAAGCAGCTAAAGAGCTGCCTACCAAATATGCTTATTTTTTAATAATCAAAAATGCACAAGATGAGTTGTTATGGCTTAAACGGCCACCGACAGGTATTTGGGGTGGATTATGGTGTTTGCCTCAAGTAGAGGCGCAAAACTTACAACAGTTAAGTGAGGTGTTGCAACAAGATTGGGGTATTAAAGAGCCTCAAACACATAACTTAACTTCGTTTAGACACACGTTTAGTCATTATCATTTGCAAGTACAGCCAGTACAAATTACAGGACAAGTGAGTTTAATTAAAGAGCAGCAAAGCCAATGGAAAACACCACAAGCCGCCTCGCAGTCTTTGGGTTTACCTCAAGCGATGTCAAAAATTTTAGAAATGCTAGGGTAGTAACTCATCATAAGTAACGTATCTATGTCGTCCAATTTCTTTGGCTTTATATAAAGCAACATCGGCCTGATGCACCAAATTAGCCACATCTAAGTTAGGTGTAGCAATCATGGTTATTACCCCGACACTAATACTAACATGTGGCACAACATCGGATTGTTGATGTGCTATTTTTAAGGCATCTACCGCTTCAATCATCCGTTGCGCCACCTCAATGCCACCTGCGGCTTTGGTGCTAGGCAATAAAATAACAAACTCTTCGCCACCATACCGCGCCACAATATCAGAAGACCTTAATACAGCGGCTCTGAGTGTTTGGCCAATTTTTCTTAAACAGTCATCACCTGCACTATGACCATAATAATCATTAAAGCGTTTAAAAAAATCAACATCAATTAATAATAGTGTCAGTGGTTGTTTATCGCGTAAAGCTCTGTCCCATTCTTTACGTGCCAACTCATCAAAACTGCGCCGATTAGCAATGCCTGTTAAGGCATCTTCATGGGCAATGCGATCTAATTCTTTATTAAGTTTAACTAACTCTTCGGAGTGATGATCTAATAATAAACCTTGTAAAAAAGCTAAACGCTCATGCCATTCACTAATCGCTGTTAGGGCAACCACCACACAGCAATACAAAATATAATAATTAGAAAACTTAATATAATTAATATGCAAACCAATCCAGTTAGCATATACGGTACTAACGACGCCTGAAACAACTAAAATAGCAACAAATAATGGCAAAACAAAACGTAGGCCAAAGGCCATTAAAATAATTGCCATCATTAAATGATAAATTACTAAATCGCTATAGTCGTTTTCGTAACGTAATGATAAAAATATAATATGATGTAAAACAAAAACGGCACAGGGAGCCATAAAATAGTAAAAATTATGACGTACTATTTTGATAAAGGGAGAAAATAAAATAAAGACAATAGCCGCGCTTAAAGGAATATACGTTTCTTTAATAATTTGATAGTTATTATCTAAAACAATATCTTTAAAGAAAAAAGTTACATTAGCAACAATGACTAAAAATAAAACGATTAGCAAATAGCGGCCTGTATTAATAAAAGCTTGACTTTCGGCGGCACGTTTGGCAACAAACTGTTTTTCTAGCACACTGGGAAATAAAAAAATCAGCTTTTTTTGAGAGAGTATTTTATTTATATAACTAAACAACTCAGGCATTTGTTGTTGCGACTCACCTTGATATGGTTGTTTTAACATATAGCGTAGTCTTAATGTTTAAAGTGAAAATTGCTTTGTGCTGAAGGCTCCATGTAGTGTTTAAAACAATGTCGTCCTGATGTTTTGGCTTTATATAATGCGGCATCGGCATTTTCTATAAACAAGGCAATGTTGTTTTTATCAGTAGGAAGCATAGTGCAAATACCAATGCTGACCGTCACATGATAAGAAACCAAAGAGCGTTTGTGCGGAATAGCCATACTATCTACGGTTCTTAAAATACGTTCAGCGACTTCTTCTGCACCCAAGCCATCGGTTGTAGGTAATAACACCACAAATTCTTCACCGCCATAACGTGCGGTAAGGTCGGCAGGGCGTAACACGGCTTTTTTTATAGCACTAGAAATTTGGCGTAAACAGTCATCACCTGCTGTGTGGCCATAGGTATCGTTATAGAGTTTAAAATGGTCAACATCCATAAACAGTAACGAAATAGGCTGCTCTTCGCGTCTGGCTCTATCCCATTCAATAACAACTGTATCATCAAAGGCACGACGATTAGCTAAACCCGATAAAGCATCTTCACGAGCAATAGTAATTAAGTGACGATTAATGCGTGATAATTCGTGAGATTTTACTTCGACTAATACTTCATTTAAAAAGCTTAAGCGTTCGCGGCGTTCAATAAAAAAAGCAATATTAACTAATACAACACCAATTAATACAAAGCTATGTAAAGCAGGTAATAAAGGAATAGGCCAGCTATTAATAAAAGCCGTGGCATAGGCCATTAGACCGCTACAAACCAAAATAAGTAAAGACTTTTGCCATAATAAACGCAGACTATTAACGGCAATAATCATGGCAATCACAATGTTATAAGACGCATATAAGCCAGACTCATTATCGGCATGAGCGACACTACCCACTAACAGTTGATACAGCAGTAGAGTGATGGCGGGCGCAACCACATATTGATGCATAAAGTGATGCGTTTTAGGTAAAAAAGCACAAACGATACTAAAGGCGATAAATAAAGCTGCACTAACAAAAGCACTTTGCCAAATAATATATGTGTTATCAGTAAAGATATGCGGAAAATGTTGATAAGTACTGACTAAAATAACCACGTATAACAACAGCCATAAAAAGCTAGCCACTTTAAAGATTTGGCTAAACTCAAGGTTACGTTTGGCTAAAAAAGCAGTTTCGATGTCGTGTCTAAAACTAACAAATAAAGGTTTTGTGTAGAGTAAATTTTGTGCAAATGTACCCACCGAGTTGTCTTGAGACAAATCGTTTAATAAAGAGCGTAAACGGCTCTCTGGGGTTAAGCTGCTCATATAAACAAAACACTAAGCATTATCTAATTTAAACCTCCATTTGATACTGGTGTCGGCCATTTTCTTTGGCCTTATATAATGCCGAATCTGCTTTTGCCAAAAATTCGGTTAAGGTGGTTTGTTTTTGTGGCACAGTAAAGGTAATGCCAATACTCAAGGTCACGTGTGGCGCAGTTTTAGAGCGACTATGTGGTAAAGCCAAGGCATCAATATGCTTAATAATTCGCTGTGCTACGTCAATTGCCCCATCGACATTGGTATTTGGTAATAACACCACAAATTCTTCACCACCATAACGTGCTGCTAAATCGGCAGGGCGACGCAAGGCTTGCTTGAGTGTTTGTGCGACACGTCTTAAACACACGTCGCCTATATTATGACCATAAGTATCGTTGTAGAGTTTAAAAAAGTCCACATCCATATAGAGTAATGCAATACTTTGTTGCTCTCTTTTTGCGCGTTCCCATTCTTGATTTAAGGCATCATCAAAGGCACGGCGGTTTGCTAATGTGGTTAATGGGTCTTCTCTGGATATTCTATCTAAGGCTCTATTGAGTCGGTCTAATTCTACGGTTTGATGTGCAACCAATAACTCTTGCAAAAAAGCAAAGCGTTCTTGACGTTCAATAAGTGCCACAATAATGAGGGTAATAAATGAACCTAAACCATAAAAATGCGCAAACTTAAACCAGTCAATGTTCCAATTTAAGCTCACGGTGGTTAATACGGTTAAAATGGCGGCTAAACAAACAATTAATAGGCATACAGGAAACTGTACCCGCAGCCCAAAACTAATAATGGTGACAATAATCATCACATCATAAGCGGCATGTTGCGCTAATAAGGGGTCATAGGAGGTAAGGCTGGCTAATATCACGCAAAATAAAATAAGGCTACTCACAGGCGTAGCAAGCCATTGATAGTGATGCCTAAAAAAAGGCAGGTCTGCTAAAGCCATAACCAATAGTAATAATAAACCAATAGGGGTTAACACATATTTAAAAATAAATAAGTCATTTCCCATAACAGCTTCTGGAAAGGCAACAATAGCAACAGTAGCAATGATGGCGTATAACACCAAAAATAGCATTTTACCTACAGAAAGCAGGCGGCGATACTCTTCGGCACGTTTAGCATAAAAACGGACTTCGATATCATTTTCAAAATAAAAAAGTAACGGGCGTTCTTGTAATAATTGATGAATATAGGCCAACGTTTTTGCTGAAATGAGTTGCGGTAATGATTCACCGTCTGATGAGTTAGATGACTTATGCGTATTTGACACCACAATAGCTTCCTATATTGTACGCACGAAATAACAATGGGCGTATTTTGCAAGAGAAAATCTCGTAGCATTGCCGATGAATAGCGTAATATTAAATCGAGCCTGCTAAATACGAATAGGGACATTATCTTATTGTAATTTATCTAGACCACGAGTCTATTGCGCCATATTTTATAGGGTTTTGTCGCGCCTATCTGACGAGTGGTATCTAATCCCCGATTATCGCTAAGGGTTGACTAAAAATAAAGCACCTTTTTTGTAATTACTCTCATTTTTTGTTGAGATATGAAGCATTGTTGGTGTTTTTTGGTTGTTATTGCTACGGTTGTGTGTTTTTTGAACTAACGTTATGGGGGTGACTCAGGTACAATAGCCATGCTGTTTTTTTGAGTCTTGTTTATCATGTCTGCGTTATCTTCTGTGTCTGTTTCTACCATTAAGCCTCTTTTTGCCTACGATAAATATTGGGCGGAGTGTTTTGGCGCTGCGCCATTTTTGCCCATGAGTCGTGCCGAAATGGACACTTTGGGTTGGGATAGCTGCGACATTATTTTAGTGACAGGCGATGCTTATGTTGATCATCCTAGTTTTGGCATGGCAATTATTGGTCGCTTATTAGAGGCTCAAGGATTTAGAGTAGGAATTATTGCCCAGCCCAATTGGGATTCGGCGGCTGACTTTAAAAAGTTAGGTGAGCCAAATTTATTTTTTGGGGTGACGGCAGGTAACATGGACTCCATGATTAACCGTTACACCGCAGATCGTAAAATTCGTTCTGATGATGCCTATTCGCCTCATGGAGCAGGAGCCTTACGCCCTGACCGTTGTTCTATTGTCTATGCTCAACGTACCCGCGAAGCCTTTCCGCATGTGCCTATTGTAATAGGTGGTATTGAGGCGAGTCTGCGCCGTATTGCCCATTATGATTATTGGCAAGATAAAGTGCGTCGCTCGTTGTTATTAGATGCAAAAGCTGATTTATTAGTGTTTGGTAATGCCGAACGCGCCATTGTAGATATTGCCCATCGTATTGCTAATGGTGACGACATTCGTAGCATTACCGATATTCGTGGTACAGGTTTTATGCGTCGCGATACCCCACAAGGTTGGTTTGAATTAGACTCAACCAATGTGGACGAAGTAGGCCGTGTAGACCCGATTATTAATCCTTATGTAAACACCCAAGACACAGCAGTTTGTGAGGTAGAAAAAAATAAACTCCCTCTCCCTGAGGGGCAGGGCGAGGGTGACGATATACAGGTTGTGACTTTGCAACCGAGTAAAGCCTTAAAGCATCGTTTACCACCACGTGAAAAAACCGTGATTCGCCTGCCTGCGTTTGAGCAGCTAAAAGGCGATCCTGTGATGTATGCCCATGCTAATCGGGTGCTACATTTAGAAACCAATCCTGGTAATGCGCGGGCATTAGTGCAGCGTCATGGTGAACAAGACGTATGGCTTAATCCTCCACCAATTCCATTATCAACAGAAGAAATGGATTATGTCTTCGATTTGCCTTATGCGCGTGTGCCGCATCCTGCCTATGGTGATGCACGTATTCCTGCTTACGAGATGATTCGTTTCTCGGTCAATATTATGCGGGGTTGTTTTGGGGGCTGTACTTTTTGTTCGATTACCGAACACGAAGGGCGGATTATTCAAAACCGCTCCGAAGATAGTATTATTCGTGAAATCGAAAAAATGCGCGATGTACCTGGCTTTACGGGCATTGTCTCCGACCTCGGCGGCCCTACCGCCAATATGTATCGCTTAGCGTGTAAGTCTCCCAAAATTGAAGCCGCGTGTCGTAAGCCGTCTTGTGTGTATCCTGATATTTGTGAAAACTTAAATACCGACCATTCGCACTTAGTTGATTTGTACCGTCGGGCGCGTAAATTAAAAGGCGTAAAAAAGATTTTAATCAGTTCGGGTTTGCGTTATGACTTAGCGGTACGTTCGCCTGAGTATGTGCGTGAATTAGTGACACATCATGTGGGTGGTTATCTAAAAATTGCCCCAGAACATACCGAAGAAGGCGTTTTATCTAAAATGATGAAACCCGGTATTGGGGCGTATGAAAAGTTTAAGCAAATGTTTGACCGTTTTTCTAAAGAAGCGGGTAAAGAACAATACTTAATTCCGTACTTTATTGCGGCTCACCCAGGGACAACCGATAAAGACATGATGCACTTGGCGATTTGGCTTAAAAAGAATGGCTTTAGAGCCGACCAAGTACAAACGTTTTATCCGTCTCCTATGGCGACTGCAACAGCGATGTACCATTCAGGCAAAAACCCCCTCAAAAAAGTGACGCGCAAAAGTGAAGTTGTAGAAATTGTCAAAGGTGACCGTCGTCGTCGTTTGCATAAAGCCTTTTTGCGTTATCACGATGCCAATAACTGGCCGTTATTACGCGAGGCGTTAAAAGAAATGGGGCGTGCCGATTTAATTGGTAATGGTAAGCATCATCTGATTCCTACCTTTCAGCCTGCGGTAACGGGCGCATATCAAAGCCCACGCAAAAAAAACTCTAGCGAAAAAGAGGGTGTATCTTTAAAAGTGACAGCCAAAAAAGGTCGCATTTTAACGCAACATACAGGCTTGCCGCCACGCGACGGGATAGACTCACATAAAAAACGGCCTGTTAAAAAACGCGGCCAGTAGTTTTAAGGGTAGGCTTATAGGTCTACCCTTAAACTTGGTTATTACCAATAAATTGGGTAGTCATGGTGTTTAATGGTTTTGTGATACATTAATGCCAGTAACACCACACTTGTCGCGCCACCTAACGAGGCTATTAAAAATAAATGGCTATCGGGTTGTAAGATATAAGCAACTATTGGGGCAGAGCCAGCAGGTGGATGCAAGGTTCTGCTTATCATCATTAAGGCAATGGCTGTCCCTGTAATTAATGCCAATACTGGCAAATAATATCCTGCAACATAAAATCCAGCCACACTACAAATAGCCGAAATTAAATAACCACCCATAATATTGCGTGGTTGTGAAAAAGTAGCATGTGGTACACCAAAGACTAAAACAGCAGACGCACCAAACGAACCTAAAATCCAAATAACATGGGTCGATTGTGCAATGGCCGCAAGTACCATAATGGCCAAGACTGCCCCTAACCAAGCATAAGCAACCGTTTTGAGTTGCGGCTTAGGTGGTAAATGAGGGTGATCAAAAAAACGATGCATCTTCGCTCCGTTGCGTGAGTGCGGAAGCAGGCTATCTTAAAAGCGCCAGCTATCAACAGTAAAGTCGGTTATTCAACTACATGTTATAAGTATTGTTGATGAATATGGCATAAGCTCTAAAAAATATAAATCTCCTTCAAGTATTTTTAGCTACTGATTCTGGTAAAAATATCATTTTATGTCTTTTTAAAGAAAAGCATTCTGATTTTCTACCATTGTGTTAAAAATAGACAATACTCAACAGATGATGGTTTGTTGTGTCACTATAAAATAAAAGCATAATAAAATATCAAGGAAGGTTGATATGTCTAAAAAAATGTTGTTATCAGTCTTTTTGTTATCCAGTCAGGCTAATGCTGCTTATGTGATGGAAGATTTACTTTCGCTGAGTTTGGCAGATTTAGCCACGATTCCTGTAGTTACAGCAGCACGCACCCAACAGCATTGGGATGACGTACAAGGCTCTTTGTGGGTCATTACCGAAAAAGAAATTCGTGAGCGTGGTTATCGCAATATTGCCGATGTATTACGTGATTTACCGAGTGTCGATTTGCAAGGGCCAGTCAATACCACCAGTCGTTTAACGGTACGTGGCGTGGCAGGCAATGCCAAAATGTTAATTTTACAAGATGGCGTACGTGTAGGAGCTACCGCAGGCGAAGTCATTCCCGTTAGTCTAAATTATCCCTTATACATGACCAAACAAATTGAAGTGTTATTAACGGCAGGTTCTGCCTTGTACGGCACAGATGCTGTGGCAGGCGTTATTAATATTATTAGTCAAACACCCAGTCAGTATGGTGTGCAACATTTGCATTATGAAGCAAACGACACAGGTAGTCAGTATGGTGATTTATTAGTACGAGGTCGTATTGGTAATTGGCCATTGGTGTTAGGGATTCATCAAGATGAATCAAATAATAAAGCACTGGCTGAGCAGTATCCTGATGTATTTGTGTTAGGAGATTTGCGAGATGTGAGTGGTAGTGCGGTGATGGTTAGCGCAGCAAATCGTCAACCGTTTAGTAGTGAGGCCAGTAGCAGCAGTGCGTGGGCAAGAATAAATATTTTGCCACAATTGGAGTTAGGTGGCTCGTACCGTCAAACGAGTTATGCTAATGATTATTCTACCTTGCCGCAATTTAATGAGTATGGTGGTTTTTTAGATGAAAGTTTTTTGTCGCTTTATGGACGCTTTGAGCAACAGTTAAATGAAACATGGAGTACCAATACTTTACTCAGTTGGTCATCTTATCAATTAAACAAAAACAGTTATTACAATAATGTATTTAGCAATTATCAGGCAGGTTATAAATATGCAGATAGTCAAAAACTTGCCTTAGATAGCCAATGGACATATGTATTTGGCCCAAATCATCAAGTTGTTTTTGGGGGAGTATATGAGCATTTAAAAGCCGTACCCCGAACCACCGATTTAAGTCAGCCCTATAATAAAAACTTATCGGTAACTGAGCAAAACTTATATTATTTTGGTACTAATAATACTTTGCCTGTACAAATATTTGATGTGGCGCAAGAAAATGTCGCGTTGTTTGCTCAAGACCAAACCCGTTGGTCACCTGTATTGGTCACACAAATAGGGGCGCGCGTTGATCAAAATTCAGATTATGGTGATAGTGTAAGCCCTTATTTGGGGTTTAAATATAATTTTACGCCCGTCGTTAATTTGAGCATGACTTACAGCGAGGCTTTTTTAGCCCCTTCGCCATCATTTAGTTATGAGCATTTTGGCAGTTTTAGTGGTCAACAAGATAATCAAGGGCGTTATACCGCCTCTGTATTTAGAATTCCTAATCCTGACTTGCAACCAGAAATGGCACGTGCCTTAGAGGCTATTGTTAATTATAACCCTACCAATCAATTACGCTGGACGGCAACGGCTTATACCTCACGTTTAGATAATCTTATTTTGTATTCGGCAGATACGCCTGTTGCGGTGAGTGATTTTGTTGCAGGTGGATATATTAACCGAACTAAACAGCGTGTAAATTTGGGGGCATCTGTGGCTTCGGGTATCGAGTTAAGCTCACGTTATCGTTATAACGCCAACGAGAAAAATGTTGATCTATGGGGAGCTTATAGTTTTACCGAAGGCACACTAGAGTCAGATAAAGGACACGAGAGCTTGCCTTATACTGCACGTCATAAACTTAAATTAGGGGCTACCTTTCGTTGGTCACAAGGCTTGTTTGTTAGTCCTAGTGTGTATTTGATTGACAAAAGCCGTGTGCCAAATTCTGCGGCCCAAAATGGTCGTTCTTTGGTTTCTCCTGCATACGGTTTGCTAAATATTTATGCAGGTTATGACCAAATTATTGCGGGTATTAATGCCTTTTTGCGTATAGAAAACGTGACTTCTCGGCGTTATTACAATGCAGGTGGCACATCAGATATTTCGATTGTGCAGCTGCCACAATTACGCCGTAGCGTCACCTTGGGTACAGAGCTTGAGTTTTAAGCTCTGCAAAAGTTATTAATTAGAGTCTGTTGATGTTTAGGCTAACTGTCTTTTTTGGCTAAATATTGAGCTTATTCTGCTGTTCTCCCTCTCCAGTTGGGAGAGGGTTGGGGTGAGGGCTAAATCAAAACGTCAACAGACCCTAGCTAATCTTCTCTTAATACCAACATCGGCGACACTTGCCATACACGGCGTAAATTAAATAAACCCACCATCATCACCAAAATGGCACTTAACAAAGGTGTGAGCCATAAATAAGCATGTAGTTGTACATTGCCTTCTAATAGAGTAAGCGTAATTACAGCAGTCATGATTTCGGTGAGTAATACCGCTAACAAGCCAGCCCATAAGCCCAAAATAGCTAATTCTATGCCTAAACGTGCTTGTAGTTGCTGACGTTTTGCGCCCAGTGCGCGTAACAAAGCCGCTTCTTGTAAACGAGTATCAACACTTGCAGCTAAACTAGCCATCAACACCAAAAATCCTGCCATTATCACAAACACTAAAATCACTAACACCCCTTGAGAGAGTTGTGCTAATAGCTTTTGTACTTCACTTAACATGGTTGCTAAATCAATAAAAATAACGGTAGGAAACTGCCGAATCACCGAGGGCAATAAGGCTCTATCCTGTGTAGGCACATAAAAACTGGTTAAATACGTTGCAGGATAATGTTGCAGCACATGAGGCGGAAAAATAAAATAAAAATTAGGTTGAAAGCTGTCCCAATCGACCTCGCGCAAACTGGTAATTTTGGCATCAATACGGCCTTCGGCCATCTGTAAGCTAACGGTATCACCTAACTTAAGGTTTAAACGCGCTGCGAGTTCTTTTTCGACAGAGACTTCATTTTGTTGGCCAGTAAACCATTGTCCTTCAATAATCGGATTTTTGGGGGGAAGATGCTGTGTCCACGTTAAATTAAGTTCTCGATTCAGCGCGTTGTCATTTTTAGATTCCTTTTCTTCTGTAGCTTGCTCTGCTTTGGTGTCTTTGCCGTTAATTGCCACCAAACGGCCACGTATAACAGGGTAAAAGTCGGTTGCTGTCCAATGATGTTGTTTTAATACTTGCGAGAGTGCGTCTTTTTCGGTTGCAGGAATGGTTACTGCAAATTGATTGGGTGTATTGGCAGGTAAATCGTGTTGCCATTGATTAAATAAATCGCCCCTAATCACACTCACCAATAACACCGCCGTTAAACCTAAAGCTAAAGCCAATACTTGGCTAATGGTGACGCGTGGCTCGCGGCTTAAAGTGGCAATGGCTTGTTGATAATAACTGTTGCCTAAAGATTGCCGACCTAAGTGTTTTAACAGCCAATAACAAAGGCTTGCTATGAATGCAGTGAGTAATACGCCACCACCTAATACAATACTGGTTAATACTAAGTTGCCTGTTTCTAAACTTAACAATACAAATAAAGCCACTAAGGCAAGTGCCATAATGCTGCGTGTTGACCACGAACTAGGGCTTAATTCGCGGCGTAATACACGCAAAGGCGACACTTGACCTAAGCGCATGAGTGCAGGCAGCGCAAAGCCAATTAAAGTTAGGGTGGCGGTGCTAATACCTGTAATGAGCGGTTGTAATAGCTCAAAGCTCAGGTTTTGTACAGGTAATAAACTGGCTAAAATTTTAAACAACACCAAGGAACATAACCAGCCTAATAGCCCACCCATTAGCATTGCGCTTAACCAAATTAACGCTAATTGTTTGCCATATAGTACTATCATTGCACGGCGTGAACTGCCCAAGCAGCGCATTAAGGCCAAGCTATCAAAATGACGTTGTGCAAACCGCTGTGCCGCTAAAGCAACCGCAATACCTGCTAATAATACCGCCGCAATACTGGCTAAACTTAAATAGTTGCCCGCATTGGTCATGGGTTTGCTAAGTTGACGATTAGCACTAGCCACATCACGCAGCCGTTCATCAATGGTTAATAACGGCGTGGCTTGTTGTTTAAATTGAGCAACGGCTTTGGCATTGCCTGCTAACAGCAAACGATAATTAGCACGGCTGCCTTGCTGAATAACATGGGTTGTAGGTACATCGGCCATATTCATAATGATTTTGGGTGAAAAAGCCGAAAAACCACCACCCATATCGGCATCAATGGCAATCGTTGCAGCCACTTTAAAATTGGCTTCGCCTAGGGTGATGGTGTCGCCAAGATGAGTATTTAATAGGGCAAGCAAACGTTCTTCGACCCAAATCGTACTGCTTTGTGGAATGCCATTCGTGGGTAAACTCATGCCATTAAGGGTTAATTGTCCACGCAAAGGGTAGGGCGAGCTAACGGCTTTGACTGAGCTTAATTGAAAGCCATCGCCTTGTTGTGCAACAGTCGCAAACTCAAGGGTTTGGGTTTGTTGTAATTCAAGTTTTTGAGCAAGTTGTGGCCATTGAGGACGTATGCCTCGGCTACTTTGTAGCACCACATCAGCACCTAATAAACGGCTTGCTTGTTGAGCGAGGGCTTGCTCTAAACTACTGCTAAAAAAACGTAAGGTGGTGGTGGCGGTGACGGCCAAAATTAAGGCCATGAGCAATAAAGTAAATTCGCCTGCGCGTAAATCACGCCAAAATAAACGCGATGTTAACTTCATACTAAACATCCTGCATCAAGACGTAAATGATGCTGGCACCGCTGCGCGAGTTTGTCGTCATGGGTTACTAACACTAAGGTTGTGCCTTGCTCTTGGTTTATGCCAAACAACAAATCAATAATATTTTGCCCTGTTTTGGCATCTAAATTACCTGTAGGTTCATCGGCAAACAAAATTTGCGGCTCGCACGCAAAAGCGCGAGCAATCGCTACTCGCTGTTGTTCGCCACCCGATAACTGTTTGGGAGTATGATGTAATCTATGCCCTAAACCGACTCGTTCTAAACATTGCTGGGCAAAATTTGTATTACTTTTAGCTGCCAAAGCCAGTGGTAATAAAACGTTTTCGAGCGCGGTTAAATGAGCTAATAAATGAAAAGACTGAAATACAAAACCCACATAACGCTGCCGTATTGCAGCGCGTTCATCTTCATCTAAGTTACTTAATTCGTGGTCAAACAAAAAAATAGAGCCTGTGGTAGGTACATCTAAACCTGCTAATAAGCCCAATAAAGTTGATTTGCCAGAGCCAGAACTACCTACAATCGCCAAACTATCACCTTTGGCTACCTCCAAATTGATTTGTTGCAGTAAGGTGAGTGAACTATCGGTAGTGGTCACAGTTTTGCTAAGGTTATGTACAACAAGCGCAAAAGATGAGGAAGTAGTCATAATGAAATCTATTTATGGGTTAATGCTAGGATTTTGCTTAATAATTAATCAAGCATGGGCAGCTAATATAGTGGTCTTTGGTGATAGTATTAGTGCGGCTTATGGATTAGAAGTCAACAAAGGCTGGGTTGTAAAATTGCAACACAAGCTGACGCAGCAAAAAAACAATCAATATACCGTCATTAATGCCAGTGTAAGCGGCGAAACCACCACAGGTGGATTAACCCGTTTGCCTATGGTGTTAAAACAACATCAACCCAAAGTTTTGATTTTAGAATTAGGTGGGAATGATGGCTTGCGAGGACAGTCACCAAAGTTAATGCAACAAAACTTACAAGCGATGATTAAACAAGCACAACAACAAAAAGTGACGGTATTGCTATTAGGTATGAAGATACCTCCTAATTATGGCAAGGCTTACACTCAGGCTTTTGAAAAAGTATTTGCTCAAGTGGCCAAGCAACAAAAAGTGGCTTTTGTACCGTTTTTTTTAGAAGGTGTAGGCGGCAATAATCAGTTAATGCAAGCAGATAACATTCATCCAAATGCCCAAGCTCAAGATAAATTAGTGCAAAATGTATGGGTACAGTTACAAGAGTTATTGTGATATGAGAAAGATTATTTTATGGCTTAGTTGTGGTGTGGTATTGAGTGCTTGCAGCGCACAAACATGGTATGAAGGCTCGCGTCAAAGTGCGCTTAATGAGTGTCAAAAAATAACAGACAGTGCAGAGCGTATTCGTTGTATGCAAAATATTCCTAGTTACCAAGATTATCAGCAAAAACGCCAAGAGTTAAACCTTGAATCGGGTACTAACGGTAGTAAATAGATGATGGACGGTTGGTGTGGATGTTTTTCTTTAAAAATACACTTGTACTTTGTTTTTAAAGGCAAAAAAATAGTCAATCACTATGCGTTATATTGACATTTTTTGTAACAAATACGCCTTATTTGTCAGTAAACACGCGTATATAGTGTGACCTAATTAGCAGTATTTGCTTGCTTAAACGATTAACTTAGCAACACTAAAACAATAAACCCAACCCATCGTGTTTTGACCTTAAAAGCAGACTAGGCATTCTAAAACATGACAGGGTATTTACAGATTAAGTTAACGGCTGATACCGTTGTTGAGGAGTTCAATCATGTTTAAGAAAACTGCAATTTTAGGCTTGTCGATGCTTGCCATGGCTTTTATGCCATCCGCGTATGCTGCAGATGATTTAAAAGATGTGCGTGTTGAGCGTAATAAATCAGAATGGCAGCTTGTTAAGCATGATATTACGCGCAATATTAAAACCTATATTCGTGAAGGTGATGCCAAGCGTATTAACTTTAAAATTGATGCAGTTATTGAAGGTACTTTAGAAGCGGTAGCGCGGGTGCATTTTGATATCAACAATATTAAGCACTGGTATTGGGAGACCTTAGATTCGCGTTTATTGCAAAAAGTATCGAGTACCGAATATTATTACTATATGCAATATAATGCGCCTGTGACCATGCCTGACCGTGATGCGATTTTACACGCTAAAATTGAGCCATATTCAGTTAAAAAAGGCTATATGCAGTTAACTATTAACGCAGTACCTGATTATTTACCACCTCAAGGTAATTTGGTACGTGTGCAAGAACAAGACATGACCGTTAAGTTTACGCCGATTGCTAAAGATAAAGTTCGTTTAGAAGCCGAAGGTTTTGTTGATCCAGGTGGCATTGCTCCTACATGGGCGATGAACTTTGTACAACGTAATGCCCCATATTCTACCATGTTGGGCTTGCAACGCCGCGTTAGCATGGCGGCTCATAATGGTACATTTAACGAACCTTCTCCATTTATATATGCCGAATAAATAAATTTCGTTTAAAAATTAAGCCTCACTCTGTTAAAGGATGTGGGGCTTTTTTATGCTTGTATCATTGACAAAACTGTTCTATCTTCTAGCCATGGCGAGGACTGAGAGTTTGTTTTACTCACAATGCTTGTATTAAAAAAACAAGACTTAGATATTTCTCTCAGATTAGCGCGTAAGTCCTAAAAAGCATGAAATGCACATGTTAAAAATAATTATTCTTTGGGAGCATTTATGCTAAAAAAAATATCAATCATAGCTTTTGCTGCTATAACAGCCTTAGTACCACTGACTGCATCGGCTGCCGCGCGTGATGATGTAGATGATTTACGTGCTGACAGCAAACGAGCTAATGAGTGGGTTTTAGTTAAAAAAGACCGGCTTAAAAATATTACCACATGGGCAAAACGTGAGGATGGTAAAAGTATTCGTTCGTTTAAAGTAGATATGACACTTGACGCTTCTTTAGAAACAGTAGCACGGGTACATTTTGATGTGGAAAATATTAAACGTTGGTTTTGGGAAACTAAAGAGTCGCGTTTGCTCAAAAAAGTGAATGACAAAGAGTATTATTTTTATCAAGTATATAACGCGCCTTTAACGGTGCCAGACCGAGACTCTATTGTGCATGTTACCGTTGAACCATTTAGTGCTAAGCGTGGTTATATGATGTTAACCTTGCAAGCAGCTCCTGATTTTATGCCGCTACAACCAGGTAAAACCCGTGTTGCTGCTCAAGATTATTATATTAAATTTACCCCAGTTGATAAAAACACCACTCGTTTAGAGTCATCGGGTTATATTGATCCAGGTGGGGTGATTCCTGCATGGACAATTAACTTTGTACAACGTAGCGCTCCTTATACCAGTATGTTGGGATTATCACGCATGGTGCAATTACCGTACTACCGTGAAAGTAAAGAGCCATTAGATTTTACTTATATGGAATAAAATCCAAAGACCTCCAAATGGAGGTCTTTTTTTGTGTTTTAGGCTTGTTAGAAGATACAAAGCAAGGTACAAACAAATAGCCTTAAAGTATTTTTAAGCGGTTATTTTGAATTTTAATTGAATGAATAACTAAGGAGAGACATATGGGCTTTTTTGTGATGCTGTTTGTTGCCTTTGCTTTTGTATTGGCGTTTAAAGCCATTCAGCAAGTACCGCAAGGTTATGAATACACGGTTGAGTCATTTGGTCGTTATACCAAAACATTACAACCAGGCTTGCATTTTTTAATGCCCTTTATAGAAAGAGTCGGTGCGAAGCTCAACATGATGGAGCAGGTACTTGATGTGCCGCCACAGCAAGTTATCTCGCGTGACAACGCAATGGTCACCATAGATGCTGTGTGCTTTTATCAAATTATTAAAGCAGCGCAAGCCGCTTACGAAATTAGTGATTTAGATTATGCAATTCGTAATTTAACCATGACCAATATTCGTACCGTGATTGGCTCTTTAGAATTAGACAGTATGTTGTCACAACGTGACCAAATGAATGCTCAGTTATTGGCCACGATTGACGAAGCAACCAATCCTTGGGGCGTAAAAATTACCCGTGTCGAAATCAAAGACATCACCCCATCACATGACTTAATTGAGGCAATGGCTTCGCAAATGAAAGCCGAGCGCACCAAGCGCGCCCAAATTTTAGATGCTGAAGGCCATCGTCAAGCGGCTATTTTAAAAGCCGAAGGCGACAAACAAGCCAAAATTTTGATTGCCGAAGGCGACCGTCAAGCGGCATTTTTAGAGTCTGAAGCGCGTGAGCGTGAAGCACAAGCTGAAGCCGAGGCAACAATGGTGGTATCGAAAGCGATTGCTCAAGGCGATATTCATGCTGTAAATTATTTTATTGCTCAAAAATACATTGAAGCCTTGGGTGATATTGCCAAAGCTCCTAATAGTAAGTTGGTGTTAATGCCTTTAGAAGCTTCAGGTGTGATTGGTGCGTTAGGCGGCATTGGTGATTTTATGAGTGAGTTAAAAGCAGCAGACAAAGTAAAATCAGCCTCTACGCCAGCTCCTTTATTTAATAGGTAATGTTATGTGGCAAGAACCGTATTTATGGTGGATGGCCTTTGGATTCTTATTGCTTATTGTAGAAATGATAACAGGCACTTTTTTCTTTTTGGCCGTTGCTGCTGCTGCTTTTGCAACAACAGCTGTAGCATGGTTTACGGGTGATTATGCCACACAATGGATTGCATTTTCGATAAGCAGTATCTTGGCTTTAGTGGTATGGCAAAAATTACGTCCTACAACAAAGCATCATAAAACCGATGCTGCCAGTGGCTTAAATAATCGCACGCGTCATTTAGTTGGCCGTCAAGCCATCTTAACCGAGCCAATCAGCAATGGTATAGGGCGTATAAATGTGGATGATAGCTGGTGGAAAGTAGTTTGTGTGGACGATATGCCTATAGGCACACACATTAAAGTAACAGCTGTCCACGACATGATTTTAACGGTAGAAAAGGTATAAACCATGAAACAACAACGTATCGAAATTATTTATGATTTTCCTCAACCTGTAGACAAAATTTTTGCATGGCTTGGTGACCACAATAATTTAGGTCAAATTTTTGCCCCTTTTAATGTAAAACGTATTAAAGACGGTCAAGAACACATTAACGGCGTAGGTTCGGTGCGTAAATTAAGTGCCTTTCCTTTATTACCAGTCGAAGAAACAGTCACCGCTTTTCAGCTTAATCAACTGATTGAATATCGTGTAACCAGTAAACTTGCGCCTATCAAAGAGCATTTAGGGGTGATGTTATTTGAGCCATACAATGGTGGTACTCGCTTACGTTATACCATTTATTTTAAAGGGGCAGTGCCGTTGTTAGGGCCTGTGGTTAAGCTTGCGTTGCAGCAAGGCATTAAGCGCGGTTTAGGCAAATTGGCTAACATGAGTTTGTAATTGTTAATGACTCCTCTTATTGAAGAAATAGAGCGGCACGAACGCCGCTTTTATGTAAATGACCGACTTATGGCGGCGCGTTGTTGGCATGATTGCAACAAGCCGCCTTTGTTGGCTTTACATGGTTGGCTTGATAACGCCGCTACTTTTGATTTACTCGCGCCTCAGCTTAATGATTATTATATTGTTGCCTTAGATTTTGCAGGACATGGTTATAGTGGCCATCGCCCTAAAGGAGTGCGTTATCATTTGGTTGACCATGTGGACGATGTGGTGGCGGTGCTTAAACAATTAGGTTGGGCAAAGTTTAGCCTTATGGGGCATTCGATGGGGGCAGGAATTGCCTCTTTATTAGCCGCAGCCATGTCCGAACGCATTGAAAAATTAGTGATGATTGAAGGCTTGGGGCCTTATACAGGGGTAGCAGATGATGCAGTAAAGCATTTACGTGTTGCTTTAGATGAATGGCAAAACTTTGATGATACGGTGCGCTCAATTCCTTCGTTTGAATTTGCCGTTAAAGCGCGTATGAACGGTTTGTTGCCTGTTGGCGAGCAAGCAGCACAATTGTTGTGTGCGCGTGGCACCAAACAAGCCCCTAATGGTTTGGTTTGGTCTAGTGATAAACGCTTACGTTTAAGCTCGCCGACGCGTTTTTATGAAGAACAAGTATGTGCTTTTTTGGCAGCTATTCAAGCACCTACTTTACTCATTATGGCGCAAAAAACATTGCCTTTTAATGTGGGCGATTATCAAAAAAGAATGGCAGCACACCAGCATTTAACCCTTGTTAAACTCGAAGGTGGCCATCATTTACATATTGATGATAACGTGTCGGGCGTAACGACTACTGTACGCCAGTTTTTACAAGCGAGTTAAGTATGAGTCTTATTCATTATGTTTGCCCTCAATGCACAGCAGTTAATCGTTTAGAGTCAACTCGCTTAACAGAAGTACCTAACTGTGGAAAATGTCATCAAAGCTTAATTACAGGCTATCCTGTTGATTTAAATAACACTAATTTTGATAAGTTTATTACCCGTAATGACTTGCCTGTTGTGGTTGATTTTTGGGCGAGTTGGTGTGGGCCATGTCAAATGATGGCTCCTCATTTTGCTAAGGCCGCTCAAGCGCAGCAAGGGCAAGTTGTTTTTGCCAAAGTTGACACCGAAGCGGCTCAAGATATTGCAGCGCGTTATGCCATTCGTAGTATTCCTACCTTAATCTTGTTTAAGCAAGGACAAGAATTTAAGCGAGCCTCGGGCGCGATGTCGGTTCAGCAATTAGTGCAATGGTTACAAGGCTAAATTTTTGTAGGCCAACAATCTCACCACGCGAAAGTATTGCACTCTTGATGTGGATACGAAACAATACGCCGCTTTGCCTCATCGCGGTTTTTGATTGCCCACATGCCTAAAAACTTTATACGTCGCCATTTACCTACACCCGAAAAAATAGCCAATATGCGCGGCCTAGGTTTTTTACGTCATCGTCTGCAAGACGCAAGCTTGTGGCATCTTAATCGTCGTTCGGCATCGGGCGCGGTGTTTTGGGGTTTGTGGTGTGCTTTTTTACCCATGCCTTTACATTCTATTCCTGCCATTGTTGCGGCCATTTTTTTTAGATTTAATTTGCCTTTGTGTTTGTTGTTAGTGTGGATTAATAATCCGATTACACTAATTCCTATTTTATATTTGAGTTATTTTGTAGGCAGCCATTTGCTACCAAGGCCTGAATCATCGCTAACACCTAGCGTGCATGATATTCAGCAAGTTATGTCTGATGTTTTTTTACATCATGGTGCAACGCATAATGTGCATTTAGGTGTGTATATAGAGCCTATTTTATTAGGGATGTTAGTGACAGGTTTTGTCTTAGCTGGTACAGGTTATGTGGCGATGAATTATTTTTGGCATTATCGTGTTATGCAAAAATGGCGCAAGCGTCATCAAAAAATAGCAGACGAATAAAATTAATAACGTTAGGCTTATGCACTGCGTAAGCTTTATATAATAAGGAAGTATGCTTCGTGTCGGAAATGCTCAATCAAGTCTCTGCACCACCCCAAATAGACACAGGCTTAGCCTGTTTAGTGATGTTAGCGCGCTTTCATTCCATCGCGGTTGACCCCCATCAACTTGCCCATGAATTTAAAGAAACAGGCAAACTTTTTGGCGTAACCGAGATTTTATTGGCTTCCAAAAAACTCGGCTTGGTCACTAAAAAAGTAAAACCTCAATTAGCGCGTTTAGCCACAACCCCCATGCCAGCCATTGCCTTAGCCAACGATGGCCGCTTTTTTATTATTGCGCGTATGGATGGCGACAAAGTCTTAATTCATGACCCTTGTGTCGAACGCCCCGAAATCATTAGCCAAGAAGATTTAGCTGCACGTTGGGCAGGTGATTTGTTGCTATTTACTTCACGTGCTTCGTTAGCAGGTGAATTGGCTAAGTTTGACTTTAGTTGGTTTGTACCTGCGATTGTTAAATACCGTAAATTATTGCTCGAAGTGTTATTGGTCTCGTTTGTATTACAGTTTTTTGGTTTAGTCACGCCGTTGTTTTTTCAGGTAGTGATGGACAAAGTCTTAGTGCATAAAGGTTTTAGTACCCTCGATGTGATTGCCTTTGCCTTTGTAGTGGTGGTGATTTTTGAAGTAGTGCTAACCACCTTACGCAGTTATGTGTTTGCCCATACCACCAGTCGTATTGACGTAGAACTAGGCGCAAAACTCTTTAGGCATTTATTAAATTTGCCCTTAGGCTATTTTGGGGCGCGGCGTGTGGGTGACTCGGTAGCGCGTGTGCGTGAACTCGAAAACATTCGCAGTTTTTTAACAGGTAATGCCATTACCTTAGTGCTAGATTTGTTGTTTTCGGTCGTGTTTATTGCGGTGATGTTTTTTTATAGCAAAACATTAACCCTTATCGTCTTGCTCGCCATTCCGTGTTATGTGGCGATTTCTTTAATTATTACGCCCGTATTACGCGCCCGTTTAAACGAAAAATTTAATCGTGGTGCCGAAAACCAAGCCTTTTTGGTCGAAACCATTAGCGGTATAGATACCGTAAAATCCGCCGCTGTTGAACCACAATGGACACGCAAATGGGACAACCAACTCGCGGCTTATGTCTCATCAGGCTTTAAAGCAGCCACCATTAATATGTTGGCCAATGGCGGCATTACCTTAATTAGTAAATTAGTCACCGTAGCGACCTTATATTTTGGGGCAAAATTAGTGATTAGTGGTGATTTGTCGGTAGGGCAGTTGATTGCGTTTAATATGCTCTCTGGCCAAGTCATGTCGCCTGTCATGCGTTTAGCGCAATTATGGACAGACTTTCAACAAACAGGCATTTCGATTCAGCGTTTAGGCGATATTTTAAATACCCGTACCGAAATCGCCAACAGCAAAACCGCACTACCGCCCATTAAAGGTCAAATTCAACTCGACCAAGTGGTGTTTAGATATCGTCCCGATGCTGCCGAGGTGATTAAAAACATGACCTTAGGGATTAATGCAGGCGAAGTCATTGGCCTTGTAGGGCGTTCGGGTTCGGGCAAAAGTACCGTCACCAAGTTAATGCAACGCTTGTATATTCCCGAAAAAGGCCGCGTCTTGATTGATGGCGTAGACATTGCCTTAGCCGATGCCTCGTCTTTACGGCGGCAAATTGGCGTAGTATTACAAGAAAACGTGTTGTTTAACCGTACTATCCGCGAAAACATCGCCTTGTTTGACCCTAGCGCACCCTTGCCTATCGTGATGCAAGCCGCCAAATTAGCAGGCGCACATGAGTTTATTAGCGAGCTTACCGAAGGCTATGACACCATGGTGGGTGAACATGGTTCGTCTTTATCGGGTGGACAACGGCAACGTATTGCCATTGCCCGCGCCCTCATTAACAATCCACGTATTTTGATTTTTGATGAAGCGACCAGTGCCTTAGATTACGAATCAGAACGGATTATTCAACACAACATGAAAGCCATTTGCAAAGGGCGTACCGTGATTATTATTGCCCATCGCTTGTCGGCCGTGCGTGATGCCAATCGTATTGTGGTGATGGAAAAAGGCCAAATTGTTGAGCAAGGCACACACAACGAGTTATTGGCTAATCCCAAGGGCTTGTATGCTCATTTACACAGTATGCAGCAAGGATAATCGCCATGAGCCTTAAAACCCATTTACAAGCATGGTCAGATTTATATTCGCGCTACAAACAAATTTTTGCCGCCGCATGGGCGGTACGCCACGAAACCGACAGCAAAGACCTACAACCCCACGAAGCGCAATTTTTACCTGCGGCTTTATCTTTGCAAGAAACACCCGTATCGCCCGCGCCGCGTGTTGCCATGTGGTTGTTAATCAGTTTGAGTGTGATAGTGGTGTTATGGGCGTGTTTTGGCAAAGTCGATATTGTAGCCACCGCACAAGGTAAAATTGTACCCAATGAAGGCAGCAAGGTGATTCAGCCTTTTGAATTATCTACCGTTAAAGCGATTCATGTAGAAGACGGCCAGCAAGTTAAACAAGGGGATGTATTAATTGAATTAGATGGTACTAGCACTCAAGCCGATAAAGACCGTATTGTCAGCGATTTAGGTTTAAGTCGTTTGCAAAAAGCCCGTGCCGAAGCCATGTTACAAGCCCTCTTAACGGCTCAACCGCCTGTTTTACAACAGCCTGATGCCGTAAGCCAAACGCAGTTTTTAGAGTCACAGCAATGGTTGCAAGGGCAATATGGCGAATATCAAAGTAAATTGGCGTTACTGACTGCCGATACCCATAAAAAACAAGCCGAGCAACGTTCGCTGCAAACCCAAATCAGTAGTTTAGAAAAAAGTTTACCTATCTCGCGGCAGCGTGCTGATAATTTTAAGCAATTATCCGACAACGATAATGTACCTAAAGATGCCTATTTGCAGCGTGAACAACAACGCATCGACCAAGAAGGGCAGTTGGCGACAGGCAAAAGCCGTCTGCAAGAGCTAAGCGCCGCTTTAGCCACGGTACAAGAGCAAAAAAATGCACTGTTGGCCGAAACCAAACGGATTCATTTAGATAATCTTAATGAAGCAAATCAGCGGGTTGCTGCTTTAGAGCAAGAGTTAATCAAAGCTAATTCGCGTCATGAGTTAATGCAACTTGTCGCGCCTGTTGATGGCACAGTACAGCAATTAGCGGTGCATACCGTAGGTGGAGTGGTAACAGAAGCTCAGCCCTTAATGATTATTGTGCCTAAAGATGATGCGGTAGAAGTGGAGGCATTTTTAGAAAATCAAGATATTGGTTTTGTTAATGCAGGCCAAGAAGCCGAAGTTAAAGTGCAAACCTTTCCGTACACCAAATACGGCACGATTCATGCCACGATTAGCAGTGTCTCTAATGATGCGATTAACGACGAAAAACGTGGTTTAATTTATGCGATGCGTGCAAAGCTAGCTAAAAATACCATGCAGCTCGAAAACAAAACGGTCAATTTAAGCGCAGGGATGGCGGTCACGGTAGAAGTTAAAACAGGGACGCGCCGTGTGATTGAATACTTCTTAAAGCCCTTTTTAGAATATAAAAATGAGAGCTTAAAGGAGCGGTAGGGGGTGGGTGGGATTGCCCTCCGCTAAGAGGGCAATTTGATTATTTAGCTTGCGCCGCTTGTTGCTGCGCAGTAATTAACACCTGTCCTAAAGTGCTTAAAGTGGTTAATACATCACCATATTCGGGTAATTTAGTCCGCACGATATCAGTTGTGGCACTAATGAGGCTGATTTTGTCACCCAAAGAAAGCTGACCACTGGCGTAACTGGCTAAGTTGCCTTTAACGGCATCCATCGCAGTTAAACGAGCTTGATACTTAGCAATACCTGCTGAGTTAGTTTGTTTTTGCAATGTTTGTTGAACTTTTTGACGTTGAACTTCCATGGTCACAATTAAGCCTGTGACGGTAGCCATACCCACAACACTGTCTTTAAAAGCAGGGCGCGGTTGGCCACTAACGGCATTAGAAGCACTTGGAAACTGAGCGCAATTGGCCACAGAAAAAGCACATAACAACGTAATAGCGGTTTTTTTCACAACATAAACTCCTTAAATTTTGCCGATTTTAACATGGTTTTAAATTTTAAATTTTAGTACGTGTTAAATTAGGGGTAGTTGACGTTTTGATTTAGCTCTCACCTCAACTCTCTCTCCCGTTGCGATGACTTAAGTAGGGTTAAAACGGTCTTATAAAATATAAAAAAATAGATTTTTGTCTCTGTGCTATTTTTGTATTAGACAAAAATACAAAAAAACGGCTAAGAATAGAGACCTAAGGTACAAACAAGGTGAATGTTTACAGTGTGAACGTCCAGTCATTAAATTGACTGTATTGTCAGTTAGCTAGTTTTTACACTATATCAATAGTAATTTGTCTGCATTTTTAGGGTGAACTTACGTATCACGCCGTGATAGCCGTGTAAGTTCTAAAAAGTAGGCGTTTTCTGGGTAAAAGTCCCAGCACAATTGTGAGAGGTTGTTCAGATGGCTCAATATAAAGCTCCCCTCCGTGATATGCAGTTTATTTTGCATGACATGTTAAACGTACAACAGCATTACGCAAGTATTCCTGCGTTTGCAACCACTGACCGTGAGTTAGTTGATAGCGTGCTTGAAGCAGGCGCGCAATTTTGTGAAAACGAATTAGCACCCATTAATCGTAGTGGTGACGAAGAAGGCTGTCAATTTAATGATGGCGTAGTGACTACACCTAAAGGTTTTAAAGAAGCCTACAAAAAATTTGTTGAATTAGGTTTTGGTGCATTATCTGCTCCTGAAGAGCACGGTGGCCAAGGTTTACCACCGTCTTTAGGCGTGGTCATGAGCGAAATGATGGGTACTGCTAACTGGTCTTGGGGTATGTACCCTGGCTTGTCGCACGGTGCTATCAACACTATCGAAGCGCACGGTACTCCAGAGCAAAAAGACGTTTACTTAACCAAGTTAATCTCGGGTGAGTGGACTGGCACAATGTGCTTAACAGAGTCTCATGCAGGTTCTGACTTAGGTTTGATTCGCTCTAAAGCCGAACCACAAGCCGACGGTAGCTACAAAATCTCTGGCACAAAAATCTTTATTTCTGCTGGTGAACACGATATGGCCGATAACATCGTGCATATTGTGTTAGCTCGTCTGCCTGATGCGCCTAAAGGCACTAAAGGTATTTCGTTGTTTATCGTACCTAAGTTTATGCCAAGCGGCGAACGTAACGGCGTAAAATGTGGTTCTATCGAACACAAAATGGGGATCAAAGCATCTTCTACCTGTGTTATTAACTTTGACGAAGCAACAGGCTTTTTAATTGGCCCTGCCAATAAAGGCTTAAACTGTATGTTCACCTTTATGAACACCGCACGTATTGGTACGGCGATTCAAGGTGTAGCAGCAGCTGAAGGTTCATTCCAAGGTGCATTAGAATACGCCCGTGACCGTACCGCGATGCGTTCTTTAACAGGTGCTAAAAATCCTGAAAAAGAAGCTGACTTGATTATTGTTCACCCTGCTGTGCGTCAATTATTGTTGACACAAAAAGTATTTGCCGAAGGTGGCCGTGCTTTAGTGTATTGGTTGTCTAGTTACAACGATACTGTTGCTGCTGGTGAAAGTGCCGAAGACAAAAAAGCGGCTGACGATATGATGTCTTTGTTGACACCTATCGCTAAGGCCTTTTTAACCGAAGTAGGTTACGAAGCAGCAAACCACGGCGTGCAAGTGTTTGGTGGTCATGGCTTTATTCGTGAATGGGGCATGGAACAAATTGTTCGTGATACCCGTATCTCGATGTTGTATGAAGGCACGACTCAAATTCAAGCGTTGGACTTGTTAGGCCGTAAAGTATTACAAACCCAAGGTGCAATGCTACGTAATTTCACCAAAATGATTCACAAGTTTTGCCAAGCCAATGAAGGTAATGCTGACATGGCTCAATTTGTTAAGCCGTTAGCGGCTCTTAACAAAGAGTGGGGCGATGTGACGATGCGTATTGGCATGAAAGCCATGGGCAATGCCGACGAAGCAGGGGCTGCTGCCGTTGATTACATGATGTTCTCGGGTTATGTCACATTGGCTTATTTGTGGGCTTGGATGGCACAAGTTGCTCAAGCTAAATTAGCCGCTGGCGAAGGCGATGCCGCTTTCTACAAAGCTAAAATTCAAGCAGCTCAATTCTACTTTGCAAAAATTTTGCCACGTACCAAAGGTCATATTGAAATGATTGATGGCGGTGCAGAAACCTTGATGCAAATGTCTGCGGATGCTTTTGCATTCTAAGTGAATTGGACTTGCACATCTCACTGAGATTAGCGCGTTTTGTTTGTATTTAATGCTGTTGGAAACGGCTTAAATACAGACAAATAAGCGATAACCGTGTGTAAGTCCTAAAAAGCATGAGATAATTGCTTAGCCTAAAAGCCCGCGCTGTTTGCGGGCTTTTTTACGATTTTTTTGTTGGATGGTTTGGTATAGGTTGGCTCTTAGCCTTTTTCTCCTCCCCCTGCTTTTTAAGGGGGAGGTTGGGAGGGGGTTAATTGGTAAATGCTAGCCAAACCCCACCCTAACCCTCCCCTAACAAGGGGAGGGACTCGAAAATGAGGAATAACAATGCCTATTTATAAAGCTCCCCTCCGTGATATGCGTTTTGTATTAAATGAAGTATTTGATGCAGGCACGTTTTGGCAAAATAACCCCGCGTTAAATCATGTAGATGTGGACACAGTTAATGCAATTTTAGAAGAAATGGCTAAAGTCAGCGAAAATGTCTTATTGCCACTTAACCGTAGTGGTGATGAAGAAGGCTGTAGCATTAACAATGGTGTTGTGACTACACCCACAGGTTTTAAAGAAGCCTTTAAACAATACGCCGAAGCAGGTTGGATTGGTTTAGGGGCAGACGAAAAATTTGGTGGCCAAGGTATGCCAAAAATGGTTACTGTAATGACTGACGAAATGATTTTTGCTGCAAATCCATCGTTTACTTTGTATCCTTTATTAAGTATCGGTGCAGCGATGTCGATGGCGCAACACGCCACACCAGAAATTAACGATATGTATTTGCCCAAAATGTACAGTGGCGAATGGTCAGGCACTATGTGTTTAACCGAACCGCATTCGGGTACAGATTTAGGTATTATTCGTGCTAAAGCCGAGCCACAAGCCGATGGTAGTTATGCCATTAGCGGTACTAAAATCTTTATTACGGGCGGTGAACACGATTTAACCGATAATATCGTGCATTTGGTGTTAGCAAAATTACCCGATGCGCCTGCGGGCTCACGCGGTATTTCGTTGTTTTTAGTCCCTAAGTTTTTGGTTAACGCCGATGGTTCTTTGGGCGAGCGTAACCCTGTAGCTGCGGGTTCTATCGAACACAAAATGGGTATTAAAGGTTCGGCTACGTGTGTAATGAACTTTGATGGAGCTAAAGGCTTTTTGATTGGTAAAGTCAATCAAGGTTTAGCGGCAATGTTTGTGATGATGAATTACGAACGTTTGTCGATGGGTATTCAAGGTTTAGGCGCGTCTGATGCGGCCTACCAAAATGCCGCTGCCTATGCGCGTGACCGTCTACAAGGTCGTTCTGCCACAGGCGCAAAAATGCCCGAAAAAATGGCCGATAGCTTGTTAGTGCATCCTGATGTGCGTCGTATGTTATTACGTGTCCGCGCCCATAACGAAGCCGCACGTTGTTTTGCGATGTATGCAGCACAAATTCTTGACCAAACCAAATACAGTGCCGACCCTGCTGTTGCTCAAGCAGCCTCTGACCGTGTGGCGTTGTTAACGCCTGTGGTTAAAGCCTTTTTAACCGATAAAGGTTTTGAGGCTTGTGTAGAGTCACAGCAAGTGTTTGGTGGTCATGGCTTTATTCGTGAATGGGGCATGGAACAATATGTACGTGATACCCGTATTTCTCAGATTTACGAAGGCACTAACGGCGTACAAGCCCAAGACTTAATGGGTCGCAAAGTTGCCAAAAATAATGGCGTATTTGTGGCTTCGTTTATTGCCGAAGTTCGTGATTTTAATGCAACATTAGCAGGCGATGCTAACTTAGCGTTTATCCATAATGCCTTAGAACAAGCCGCCAAAGAAATTGAAGTGGCAACACAATGGGTAATTGAACAAGCAAACCGTAACCCCGACGAAATTAATGCTGCGGCCTTAGATTACCTTCATGCCTTTGGTTTGTTGTGTTATGCCTATATGTGGGCCAAAATGGCCAAAGCAGCTGTTGGCAAAGACGATGCGTTTTATACCGACAAAATGCGTTTGGCACAATTCTTTGTGACACGTATGTTGCCAGAGTTAAGCTCACGCTTGGCTTCAGTAAAATCGGGTTCTGATGTGATGATGGACTTTGATATGGCTTATTTCTAAGCTTTATTAAGTTATGACTTATGCATTGCACCGCATAAGTCGTAAAGTCAAAAAAGGGATGACTTTTTCATCCCTTTTTTGTTTTTAAATAAGCGTGTTATGCTTGCGCCGCATATTAAATCTCTTAAATCCTAAGCTCAAGGAAGTAGTGTGGTGATGAATGCTCGGTATATAAAAGGTCTCAGCATCACGCTATGTGTAGCGATTTCGATAAATGTATCTGCCGAAGAAGCCACATCGCCTATTGTTAATGTGAATACTGAGCCAACTATTGCAGTAGATGTAACATCGCCTCCACGCTCAAGCGACTGTATTCAACGTGATGATGAAGGGCGTTTTTTGGGTTGGATAGACAGTCAACATTGTTTGGTGTCGTATCGCGCCACACAAACCGCGCAATGGCTTGATAGTTTATTTGGCCAAGTCGAAAATAACCAAGATAGTATTGGCCGTATTCGTATTATTAACGATGTCACATGGCTCGAAAGTAGTGGGCTAACAGATAAAATACGTATTCGTGCATCAGTTAAATTGCCCAATGCTAAACGGCGTTTTCGATTGGTGATTAGTGATGAAGAAGACTCTTTGTATGCTAATCAACAAACTACACCAAGCTCAAAAAATAACGAAAAAACCAGTGCCGCGATTCGGTGGTTACCAAACGTAGTGTCTAGGGTTAAATACAGTATCGATATAGGCGCGCATTCTACCGATGTTTTTACCCGTTTTCGCGCACAACGAGACTGGCGTATTAGTGATAATTCGATTTTTAGATTTAACGAAACATTACGTTATGGACTTAAAACAGAGCTTAAATCGGTTTCTCAGGGTGAAGTTGAACGTTTATTAAATGATAAGACAGTGTTACGTTTGAGCACAGCGTTGCAATATTGGCAAAATGAGCCTCAACCCATTGGCTTACGTTGGTCGCAAGATAACAGTATTTTGCATAAAATTGGCGCACAAAAAAGTTTAGCTTATGGTGTTACCATTGAAGGGGTGCAGCAACCCTCATGGCAAGTGAGCAGTGACCGATTGTTTGTGTTGTATCGACAGTCTTTTTGGCGTTCGTGGTTATATTACGAACTAGAGCCACAATTAGTACGTGATTGGACAACGGGTAAAGATGTTAAATCGTTGTTTGTTTTTAGAATAGAGGCAAATTTTGGCAATTAACCCTAGTCGTATGCAGTTTGACACCCAGTCTAAAGCAAGCTTTATAGAGCGTTTTGGTTTTAGAGGGCTAAGTAATGATGGCCGTTATGCTTTTTTATTAGAACATAGCTTACAAAAAACGGCTCAAGATGCAGCCTGTTTAACGGTGTTGCTGGTGTGTTTTGATAAAAAAACCACCAAAACACATACCATTTATGAGCAAGAATCCTTGTCAACAGCGCAACTAACGCAGTTTTTGGCGCATAAAACATGGAAAAACTGTGTTTTTAGTTTTGCTTCGGGTGCATTTTTTGAAATTAATCAAGACAACTTACGCGGTAAATTACATAGTCATTTAGGTAGTGTGAGTTGGCATTTACGTTTACATCGCCAGCATCAAGTATGGCAATTAAAAAATCCACTTTGGTATTGGTTAAAAAAATGGCCAGCTTCTAAATTGCAATTAGCTGATAGTAATATTAAATATTTAGGCAAAATACAAACCCCAGATTTAGATTTAGCCACCGATTTTGCAGGCAGTAGTTTTCATTATTGGGGCGTGGGGCATCCTGCAGAGTATGCTTTTGCAGAGTGTCATCAATTTAATAGTACCCGTGAAGGATTTTTTTGTGGCTTTAGTCGTCGTGCTTCGTTGAGTCCACGTTTTTCTTTGCCTTATTTTAGTATGGCAAGTTTTAAAATTGGACAAAAAACTTATCATTTTCAAGAGCTAAAACATTGTTTACGTCATAAAGTAGATGCTTTAGATGACTATAGATGGCACATCAGTTATCAAAATGCACATTATATTTTAGAGGTAGAAATTGAGGGCATTAACCCTAGGTTAATGCCTTGGGTGTCATGGCAAAGTACAGGTGTAGCGATAAAAACAACTGAGTTTGCTCAAGGTAAGTTTATCTTGTATCGTCGTGATACTTTAGAAGTAGAAGAAAGTTTATTGAGTGAAGCGGTGACATTACAAACGCATCTACCCGAAAACATGACCCATGAGCCAAGTTTTTGGCTTACACCGTAATGGTTTCTAACAAAGCATTTTGTAAATCACCTAATTCTATGGGCTTGCTTAAGTGTTTATTCATGCCTGAGTTAAAGGCTTTTTGTTTTTGATCTTCTAAAATATGTGCCGTGAGTGCAAAAATGGGCATAGCCTCACGGTGTTCTTGCTTTTCCCAACGTCTAATTTCTTGGGTGGCACTGTAGCCATCCATAATAGGCATATCACAATCCATTAATACCACATCAAAACCGCCTTGCATGACGCTATGTACCGCCTCACGACCATTGCTAACAATGGTATGTTCGATGCCTAGTTTTTGCATCATGCCCCGAATAACTTTTTGGCTGAGTTGATTATCTTCGGCAATTAATACTTTAATTTTACCTAAATGCCCTGTTTGATTAGGTACAGGAGCCGCAATACCTTGTAAGCGTTTAAGCTCTTGGCTAATCACTTGGCGTAGTTGTTTGCTGGTAATGGGTTTACTTAATACCCGATGAATACCTGCATTTCGGGCTAAGTTTTGAATGTTATTTTGGCGCAGACCTGTGAGCATAATCAAAATAACATCGTTGGTAATTAAGGCATCTTCTTTTAAACGTGCACCAAGTTGTAAACCACTCATACCAGGCATTTGATAATCCATAATAATCACGTCAAATGACTGCCCTAAATTAGCAGCATTACGTGCTACGGCAAGGGCCTCAGTACCATTTTCAGCCGTACTAACACGCATTCCCCATTGGTTTGCTTGCTCTGCGAGTACCTTAGTCACGGTGCGATTATCGTCAACTACCAATAAACGCTTGCCTGCAAATGAAGCAATAAACTCTGTTGTAGAGTCACTTAATAGGCTACTAGGCGTTTTTAAGGGCAGAGTAAACGAAAATAATGCACCTTCGTAGGGGGTGCTATCAACGTGTAAAAGGCCACCCATTTGCTCTATTAATTGAGCACAAGTGGCAATGTTAGGGCCTATATGCCATGCGTCACTTTGGTCGATGTTATCAATGTTTTTAAAAAGCAGCTTCACTTGGCCTTCGGTTAAACCTAGTCCTGTATCTTGTACACTAAACTGAATCCCTAATTCTTGATTAAATATAAGGCTTTTGAGGCTAATGACAATCTCACCCCGTTCGGTAAAACGTAGGGCATTATGAATAAAGCGACACAAAATTTGCCGTAAACGGACAGCATCACCCAATAACTCTTTGGGCAGGGCAGTGTCGATATAACTAATCAATTCAATGCCTTTGTCATCGGCACGATTTTTAAAAATATCTAAGCAATAATGTACTAACTCGGTGACATCAAAAACTTCCTCTAAAATAGTCATATTTTTTTCGGCGTTATGATGTGAGTCTAAACGGTCATTAATAAGGTGTAATAAAGAGTTACCCGAGGCTTGAATGGTTTGTGTGTAATCGCGTTGTGCAGGGCTAAGCGGGGTATCTAGCAATAATTCGGCCATGCCTAAAATACCACTCAATGGAGTACGCATATCGTGGCTAAGTGTAATTAAAGATTGTTTATGTTCTTCATTTTCAGCGTTTAAAGCTTGAGCGGTATTTTTTTTAGTTGGTTGATTTATAAAGAGTAAATATTGATTTTGTGCCCATAAATTAGCAATGATAGTGCTTAAAATAAGTGCAGTCATCATTACGTTAATAAGTAAGTTTGAAATTTGAAATTTGGTAACAGTTAGGCTAACGCTATAGGCAACGGTCATTAAAAAAATACATAATGATAAGCCACGAATATGTACTCTTTCGAGTACATCTTTAGGATATAAAGTGGTAAATAAAATAGCCGAACTTAACAAATAAGTGCTAGCGGCCACCATAAATGCCATTGTATTAGGCAAGAGTAAACACAGTAGCGCAATACCACTAATACTAAGCTGATAATACAACATACGTTTTTTATCGTTTTGGCTCGGTTGACATAAAAAACGCATTTGTTCGCTAAGTGCTAATAAAGGTAATAACACTAAAAAAGCTAATAAATAAATGTATTCTGGTGCTGGCGTGGCTAAAAAAAATAAAAAAATAGCACATTGACTGGCGATAAAAAAAGCACTGCGTAATTGTAGTGTTTGAGGATAACGTGCAATCCACGGCAACAAAAGAAAAGCTAAACAAAAGCCCAATGCTAAGATAAGATGCCAATTGGTAGTTAAAACCATGTACATTTGCCCTAAACTAAAATAGCTCTGATGACTGATATCGCCCTGTATATTTTAACGCGATAACGGTATCGACCCTAAAGTGTAATGCTGTATATAACTTTAATAAAATGCCTGAATTATTAATAAAAGACGATTATTTTAGAGGCGTATTAAGTCTACACTAGTATAGGCTAACATTTTTAGGACTGATGCTACTATGGCTGATTTGTTGAAAGTTGGCCACTGCTAATAGATGTACAATTACACTATGCGTCTGTGTTGATGCTTTACGCAACCAATGGAAACAGGGTTATGCTTAACAAAATCAAACAACAATTAAAACATTTCCCGATATGGATGGGATTAGTGATTTTAAGCTTGTTTATCACCTTAGAGTTGATTGCCATTAACAAGCCACATAGCGTGGCCGATAATTGGTTACAGCGTATAGATACACTGGTTTATGATTGGCGTTTTCAGGCGTTTAAGCCGCAACGTGCCGATTCTGTGCCGATTGTTATTGTCGATGTGGATGAGCTAAGTCTAAAAAAAGAAGGGCGTTGGCCGTGGTCACGCGATAAATTAGCCGAGTTGGTTTTAGCATTACAACGTCAACAAGTTAAATTAATTGGTTTTGACGTGGTGTTTTCGGAGGAGGAAAGAAATCCTGTTGCTCAAGTGTTGGCATCTAAGGCGACGATTAGTGATAGTACACGTCAAGAGTTAACACCTTTAGTAGAGCAATTAGATGGTGACAAAAAATTTGCTCAAGTGATTCATAAAGATACCGTGTTAGGTTATTTTTTACATGCCGCAGGGGGTATTAATGCAGGGGTATTACCCACTCCCTTATTAAAAGTAGAAAAACGAGATATAGATAAGCTCACCATTAACTATATGCCTGATTATACAGGTAATTTACCTATGTTTGCTAGCTCGGCTTTAGGGGCGGGTTTTGTGAGTACCTTACCTGATGTCGATGGTGTAATGCGTCGCTCACCCTTAGTATTACGTTATGAAGATGGCATATACAGTGCCTTGTCTTTAGAGTTGGCGCGTTTATATTTAGGCCAGCCGTACATTAAAGTACAAAGTGTTAAAAGTGGTAATCAATTACGCTTAGAGTCGATTATTTTGGGTAAACATATTATTTATACCGATGAATCAGGCATGGCGTTGATACCCTATAAAGGTAAAGGTAAAAGTTATCCTTATATTTCTGCCACCGATGTGTTGCAAAATCCTAATGCTATTCCTGTGTTAAAAAATGCCATTGTGTTGGTGGGTACATCGGCCTTAGGCTTAACCGACTTGCGTACAACGCCTTTGCAAACAGGTTATCCAGGTGTAGAAATTCATGCCAATTTATTAGATGGCATTATTCAAAGCACGGCTCAAGACAATAATATGTACTATCGGCCAGATTGGGAGCCAGGTTTAACCTTTTTAATTTTGGTTTTAAGCGGTTTAGTTTTTGTGTGGATTTTGCCCTTATTAGAGCCAGCTTATATGTTGGCGGTAGCAGGCGCATGGTTAGCGGTATTAATACTGACCAATTTAGTGTCATGGAAAATAGGCCACTTTGATTTTCCTTTAGCCATTTTAGTGTTATCGACTTTTAGCGTGGCCATTTTAAATATTGGCTATGGTTTTTTACGCACCAATAATCAAAAGCGTGAGTTAAAAATGTTGTTTGGCCAATATGTGCCACCCGCTCACGTAGAAAAAATGTTAGAAAATCATCATCTTGCAGGTTTAGAAGGCGAATCACGCCACATGACGGTATTGTTTTCGGATATTCGCAGCTTTACCACGATTTCCGAAGGACTCAAAGCGACTAAGCTCAAACAAATGTTAAATGAGTTTTTTACACCTATTACAGGCATTATTTTTCAATATAACGGCACCATTGATAAATATGTGGGTGATATGGTAATGGCGTTTTGGAACGCTCCTTTGTTAGATGCGGATCATGCCGAACACGCCATTGATGCTGCCTTAACCATGATTGCCAAAGTAGAAGAATTAAAACCTATTTTTGTGGCCAAAGGTTTACCCGAAATTGATGTAGGGATAGGTATTAATACAGGGTTTATGAATGTGGGCGACATGGGGTCGATGTATAGACGCACTTATACAGTACTGGGTGACTCGGTAAATTTGGGATCGCGTTTAGAAAGTTTAACTAAGTTTTATGGTGTAAAAATATTGGTAGGTGAAGGTACATACGACCTAGCCCCCCAGTTTTTATACCGTACTGTAGATAAAATTATTGTCAAAGGTAAACGCGAACCTGTTTTAGTGTATGAGCCTGTGTGTCGTATAGAGCATGCGAGTGAGAGTCGCCTACAGCGTGTAGAGCAATATAATACCGCGTTGGCGCATTATTACAGCCGTGAGTGGGGTGCTGCCGAAAAAATCTTACGTCAATTACACAAAGGTGACCCAGAGCGCAAACTCTATAATATGTACTTAGAGCGTATTGATGAGCTACGTTATGAAGTGTTGCCGAGTGATTGGATGGGAGTGTTTGAACATCGGAGTAAATGATAATTTTTCCCTCTCTTTATAAGGGGAGGGTTAGGGTGGGGTTTTGAATCAATACAAATATCCCCTCCCAGCCTCCCCCTTATCAGGTGGAGGAGTTCACGACTCACTTCATAAACCGTGTACCCATTGTCACCAATTTTTGATAACTCGTGGGTAACAAACGTTGCATGACATCAATTACATAAGCATCACTGCCAATTAACACGCGCCGTGAGTCTTTGTGTACCGCATTTAAAATCACAGTTGCTGCATCAGCAGGTGTAGTTCTAAACAGTTTTTCAAAGTTTTGGGTACTTGTGGCAGGGTCTAAACCGACACTTTTGATGCTGTCATTCATTTTTGCCGCTCTAGCAATATTGGTTTTAATGCCACCAGGATGAACACAAGTCACACTAACAGGCGCGTTTTCTAGGTCTAATTCTTGGCGTAAGGCTTCGGTAAAACCACGTACTGCAAACTTACTGGCGTTATACGCACTTTGTGTTGGCTGTGCACAAAGACCAAATACACTCGACACATTGACAATATGGCCATCACCCGACGCTTTTAAATAGGGTAAAAAGGCTTTAGTGCCATAAACCACACCCCAAAAGTTAATATTCATTACCCATGCTAGTTCGTCGTAGCTCATTCCTTCAACAGTGCTACCTAAAGCCACACCTGCATTATTAAAAATTAAATTAACTTTGCCGTGTTCGGCAACAACACTGTCTGCCCAAGCATGAACACCGTCTTTATTAGATACATCAAGTTTTTGGCTAGTTACTTTTACGCCAAAAGCCGCGGCTTGTTTGACGGTTTCGGCTAAGCCTGCTTCGTTAACATCGCTTAACGCTAAATGACAACCTTGTTGTGCCAAATTAAGTGCTAAGGCACGACCAATACCCGAGCCAGCACCTGTAATGGCCGCGACTTTGTTTGCAAATGATTTCATGGGGGGTTCCTGATTAAAAAGTTTTAGTGTTACTCCCTCTCCTATTGGGAGAGGGTTGGGGTGAGGGTGTTAACTAACTGTATCGTAGTTTTTAGCATCAAAAGTGGCCGTCTTACGTCTAAAATCAAAGGTAAAACCCGGCCACAAAGTGGTGTTTTTGCCATCAGCATTGACATACCAACTCTTACAACCTGTACTCCAAACCGAATTGCCGAGTTTTTCTTGTAAGTCAGTATTAAAGTTTTGTTGTACTAGGGCGCGCACATCAACTTCTTTCCAGCCTTTATTTTGCATTTGTTTTAAGCAATCCATGACATAGGCAATTTGTGACTCAATCATAAATACCATTGAGCTATGACCTAAACCTGTATTTGGCCCCATCAGCATAAAAAAGTTAGGAAAGCCATTTACGGCACTGCCTAAATACGCCTGCGCGCCTTGTTGCCATGTATCAATTAAATCAACGCCATTTTTGCCAAATACAGCACCGCGTGGAATAGGGTCTTGGGCTTTAAAACCTGTGCCATAAATAATGGTATCTACAGGACGCTCTACACCATCATCGCCCACAATACTATGTGCTTTAACTTCTTTAATGCCTTGTGTTAATACATCAACATTGCTTTGTGCTAAAGACGGTAAATAATCGTTAGAAATCAAGACACGTTTGCAGCCAAAGGTATAATCGGGCGTAACTTTTTTGCGTAACACGGGGTCTTTAATCGCTTTGCGAATATGACGACGTGCTTGTAATTCGGCAATTTTCATCACGCGTGGATTTAGCACAAAACCTAAAACACGGCTTTCGAGTTGCAAATAAATGGCGTTACGAACAGCTTCTTGGCTTTTGGGTGCAAGCTTAAATAAGGCGCGTTCGGCACTGCTAATGGAGCGGTCAGGCTTAGGCATAATCCACGGAGGAGTGCGTTGGTATAAATCTAAATGAGCCACTTTAGGCACAATTTGTGGCACAAATTGAATCGCACTTGCACCTGTCCCAATCACAGCAACACGTTTACCTTCGAGTGGATAATCATGTTGCCAGTCTTGAGAGTGAAACGCTTTGCCTTTAAAGTTTTCGATGCCTTTAATGTTAGGATAGGCAGGGGTGCTTAAGCCGCCCATACCCGACACCACCATACGTGCGGTTAAGGTTTTGCCTGCGGCAGTTTCTAAACGCCATAATTTATTTTTTTCGTCATAAATAGCTTTTTTAACTTCTTGACCAAATTGCATATGTGCCATGAGGCCGTATTTACGAGCACAATGTTGTAAGTATTTTTTGATTTCGGGTTGAGGTGCATACATTCGTGTCCAATTAGGATTTGGCTCAAACGAAAACGAATATAAATGTGATTGTACGTCACACGCACAACCAGGATAGTGGTTGTCGCGCCATGTGCCGCCAACGTCATCTGCTTTTTCTAATATAGTAAAAGCATTAATGCCTGCTTTTTTAAGCGCAATGCCCATGCCTAAACCAGAAAAACCCGTACCAACAACAATAACTTGATAATCAGGAGTAATCGTTTTCATTTATCAAATACCAACTGTTTTGTTTGTAACTTACATTATGCAATGCGTAAGTTGTGGACATTGTGTGTTGTCAACTTTATAATTGACAATGAGTGTTGTCAATATCTAAAAATCAAATAAGCTGAGTTTTTTACAAAATGACTGAAACATTATTCAATGACAAAAAACGTCGTAGCTTTAAAGGCCTTAGTGCTGAGCAGCGTCAGGCTGAGCGTTATCAAAAGTTAATGGAGGCAGGTTTACAGTGTTTTGGGTCGCATGGCTTTTATCATGTCACGGTGCGTGAGATTTGTGGTGAGGCAAAGCTAACCGAGCGTTATTTTTATGAGTCGTTTAAAAATACCGAAGCCTTGTTAGTGGCGGTGTATCAGCAAATTATTAAAGATATGCAAAATAAGATTATTCATACGGTGTTGGCGGCAACAGATAAAGAACCTAAAGCCTTAATAAGAACAGGTTTGACCGCTTTTTTACGTTATATTCGCGAAGATGTGCGCGTAGCACGGATTTTATTTATTGATGTGCCTCATGTGCGTTTTGAAAACACGGTATTAATTAGAGATACCTTGAGCAGTTTTAATGCCTTATTACAACATTTTGGCCAGCTCATGTTTCCTCAAGCACTCAATAGCTCGCTTAATTTTGATTTAATTACCGCAGGCTTAAATGGGGCAAATGTGCATATTGTGACTTATTGGATTCATAGTGATTTTGCTCAACCTTTTGATGAAGTATTAGAAAGTTGTTATACCCTGTTTGCGGCAATGGCGGATTATTTAGCAAAAATAACAGCATAGAGCGTAGTACATGATGCCAAGCTCAATCAAAGCAGATGTAATGTTGGTAGGGGTTACTTTGTTAGCCGCCGTCAGTTGGATTATGTCGCGTGAGGCGGTATTACTCATGCCACCGTTATTATTTATGGCGTTGCGTTTTTTGTTGGCGGCTTTATTACTTGCCATATTGGGGCATCGGCAATTAAAGGTGCTAAATATTCATGGCTTACGCCGCAGTATGACCGTGGGTGTGGTGTTTGCCGCAGGCATGAGTTGTTGGGTGATGGGCATATTTACAGGCACACATGTAGGAGAAGGGGCATTTTTAACCAGTTTGGGTGTGGTGCTTGTACCCGTCATTAGCTTTCTCTTTTTTAAAGAAAAACAAACAGGTAGTACATGGTTGGCCTTGTTAGTGGCTTGTATAGGCTTGGCATTGCTGTCGTTAAAACATGGCTTTAGTGTAGAGCTAGGGCAGTTGTTTTATTTGAGCGCAGCTATTATTTTTGCACTATTTTTTAGGCTTAATACTCAAGCGGCAAATGCTTATCAATGGGTTGATGCTCAAGGGCAAACTCGTTATGCAGCAGGTGTCTCGGCCATTGCCTTAACAGCGATTGTGTTGGCGATGGTGGGTTTATGTACGGGTATCTTGTCGTTGCTATTTGAGCCTTGGACGGCAACCTTTAAGCATTTTTCCTTAGCCATGTTGGGTTGGATTGTGGCCAGTGCTTTAGTCGGAACGGCGATGCGCTTTTTGTTGCAAACTTATGCCCAAAGTTTGTCAAATAATACGCATGGTGTAGTGATTATGGTGGTAGAACCTGTATGGGTCGCTTTATTGGCCATGTTTTGGTTTGGTGAGCAGATGTCTTTACAGCAGTTGTTAGGCTGTACATTCATTCTTTGTGCTTTATTGATTAGTAAGGTGAGTGTGTTACATCATTGGCTCAAAGGGTCATAGTTTTGAGGGGGGAGTGGTTTTGTCTTGTTTTGGTGGAGTTTGAGCATTAATACCATAATGTTGTTGTAAATACTGTTGTGCCTGATGGTCGTGCTTAAAATCAATCGCTTCGTCTATGGTTTTAAGAGCAGGAATCGTAATAGCGCAACAATGCCCTTCGACTTTAAAGTCGTCTTCGGATAATCCAAATTTTTGGCTCATGGTTAGCATCCTGTGTTAAAAATATCTCTTATTAATTATAGAGGCTGTTGGTTTTTGGCTGAATTTTGAGCATATTATTCTACTCTTCCCTCACTCTAGCTCTCTCCCAACGGGAGAGAGGACTCCCTCGCCCTTCGGGAGAGGGTTGGGGTGAGGGCTAAATCAGAAAGTCAACAGCCCCTAGAGACGATGACAAAGATTCAAACTCATTCAGCTCGATCTAAAACCGATAAATCACCAATCACGGCCAATACTTGATAAGACGCTAGGCTCTGTTCTTGCTCACTTAACAGTAAATTAATTTTAGCCGCTAATAATTCTCGCTCGGTATTTAATAAATCTAAGGTGGTGCGAGTGCCTACATTTAACTCTTTACGTGTGCTGTCTAGTGCAATTTCGGCGGCTTGTACTTGTGCCTGATACGCAGGAATTTGCGCGCTTGCGGCTTGCCAATGTTGCCATGCAACCGTAATGTCTTGGTTAATGATAGCAGAGCTGTCGTTAAAATTTTGTTGAGTTGCTTCATATTGTGCATAAGCTGCACTGACTTTGGCTTGGGTTTGGCCGCCTTCATATAAGGGGAGTTGCGCCTTAACAAACACGCCCCACGAGTTCATGCGGTCATAACCAAAATCGGTATTGTCTTGCGTTGCGGCACGGGCTTCTATACTTAATTGTGGTTTATCTTGTGCTTTCATTAAGTCAATATTTTTTTGACTGATTAATACGCTGCGTTGTTGTGCCTGTAAGACGGGTGCTTGTTGAGCCAGTGCGGTGGCGGTGGCTAAGTCTTTGGGCAGAGTTAAATGGGGCAAGTGGCTGCTTAAATTATCGGCGGCCTGTCCTGTTAATTGGGTAAAATGACTTTGACTAATGGTTAAATTAGCTTGTGCCTGACTTAGCTTGGCTTGTCCTTCGGCCAAACGCGCCTCAGCCAGTGCAACATCAGTTTTAGTGACTTCACCTGCTTTAAAGCGTTTACTGGTATCGTTTTGTGCTTGTTTTAAAGACGCTAAGGATTGTTGATATAATGCTAATAACGATTGGTCTCTAATCACGGCGACATAAGCGGCAATGGTTTGTACGGCAATTCCTACACGTAATTGCTGATTTTGCTGCTCGTTTGCCAATACCGATAGCTTGGCAATATCAACCGCTGTATTTAATGCACCACCTGTATAAATGGGCTTATTTAACACTAAGTTTAAACTGTTTGGCCAACGGCTACCCGACTCAGGAAAGGGCGCGGTGGTTTGTAATGCCGAGCGTCCTATTTCGCCAGATAGTATTAAATGCGGTTTAAGAGCCGCTTGTTGAATCTTTACATTGGCTTGTTGAGCCAATAATTGTTGTTCGGCAGCTTTAATTTGGGGATGAAAACTCAAAGCCGCTTGTACTGCTTGAGGTAATGTTTGTGCGTATGAGGCTAATGGACTACACAATAATAGTATGGCCAGTTTTTTCATATTTGATAGCCTCGCAAGAAGGTACGTACTGCGTCTTTAATATAATCTTCGCGGTTAATATTGTCAGGAAAGGGAGGTAAACCTAATAAAGCCCGCCATTGCACGTGGCCTTTAACACTTTCCATAAATTGAATCGCGGCAATATCGGGGTGAGGGCAGTTAAGTATTTTTGCTTGATGATGACGTTGTAAAAATTCAGATAATAGCCCTAAGCCATGTTTGGGCCCTGTGTTGTAAGCCATTTGTGCTAAGTCAGGAAAACGTGTTGCTTCGGAGGCTAAGGCTCTAATCATGGCAATACGTTCTGCTTCTACCGAAGCCTCTATGACTCGTTGTGCAAATAAACTTAAGGTGTCTTCTAGGTTTTCGCTTAATTCATTAGGAATATTAAGTTTGGCCAAAAAAGCCTGACAGCGTTCGGCAAACATGGCGGCAAACAAACCTTCTTTGCTACCAAAGTATTTATAAACACTCGCTTTAGAACCGCCAGTGCGTTGCACTACTTCGTCGATGCTGGTGCCTGCATAACCTTTTTCTAAAAAAATCTCACGTGCAGCTTGCAAAAAAGAGTCACGACGTTGTTCGCCACGAGAGGTAGGAGGACAACAAGGGTATTTGTTATTGTTAGTCATATCATCACACTCTAAAAACCTAAAAAATAATTATTTGCTTGAAATGAACTGTACTGTTCAGTACATTATCAGCCAGCACGAAAAAATTCAAGTGAGACCTAAACCATGAGCCAAGAAAACTCTAAAAAATTACCTTTTATTATTATTTCTTTAGTTGTTATTGCTGCTATTGGTTTAGGTATTCGTTGGTATCTGTATGGCCAGTTTCATGAAAGCACCGACAATGCTTATGTACGTGCCGACACTACATTTATTACCCCGCGTGTAGGTGGAGAAATTAAACAGCTTTTGGTCAAAAATAATCAAGCAGTAAAGGCGGGGGAGTTGTTATTAAAAATTGATGATGCCGATTATCAGGCCAAAGTCGCTAATGCAAAAGCAGTGGTGGCGATGCGTGAGGCGGCCTTAGTCACTAATAGCCAACAAGATACTACACACATTGCGCTCATTGCCGAAGCACAGGCTAATTATCAGGCAACTAAGGCCGAAGAAAGCCGTTTATTACAAGAGTTACAACGTGCCAAAACTTTAGTAGCCGAAGGCGTCGCGACCAAGCAGCGTTTAGATAATGCAACGGCAGCGTATCAGTCTGCACAGGCTAATAGTCAGCGCGCCCAAGCGAGTATTAAAGCGGCTCAAGCGCAACAAAGCACTGTGGGTTCTACACGGCAACAAGCCTTAGCCGAGTTAGATGCCGCAAAAGCTGCACTTACCTTAGCCGAGTTAGATTTAGCCGCGACCCAAGTGTATGCACCAATTGACGGCATGATTGGCAATTTAAGCGCGCGTTTAGGCAGTCGGGTTGCCGCAGGTAGTCGTTTATTGGCCATTGTGCCAATTGCCAATATGTTTGTAGAAGCTAATTTTAAAGAAACTCAATTAACCCAAATGAAGGTTGGCCAAGAAGCAGAAATCGCGGTTGATGCCTATGGCAAACACGTTTTTACGGGACATGTTGATAGTATTGCCCCTGCATCGGGTGCGGAGTTTGCCTTGTTGCCGCCAGATAATGCCACAGGTAATTTTAATAAAATTGTGCAGCGTTTAACGGTTAAAATTTTAGTTGATAAAGGCAATGAAGCCCTGTTGTTACGTTCGGGTATGTCTGCCGAAGTGACGGTGAATTTAAAATGAGTACCGCCGCCACTCATAGTCCACAAGAAAAAGCAGCCTATAGGCGAGCATGGATTGCTTTTTGTGCCTTAATTTTTGGCAACTTTATGGCTATTTTGGATATTCAAATTGTGGCCAGCTCGCTTAACGAATTACAAGCAGGCATGAGTGCCAGCTCTAGCGAAATTGCATGGGTACAAACCAGTTATTTAATTGCCGAAGTAATTGCTATTCCGTTATCAAGTTATTTGTCACGCATGATGTCAACACGTATTTATTTTGTGATAAGTGCGGTTGGTTTTGCGTTATCAAGTGTAGCCTGTGCTTTGGCGTGGAACTTACCTTCGTTATTAGCGTTTAGAACCTTACAAGGCTTTTTGGGTGGCGGGATGATTCCTACCACGATGGCCGCGTTATTTATGTTGTTTCCTCCCGAAAGACGCACCACACCGATTGTATTAATTAGCATGGCTTCAACCCTAGCCCCAGCCGTAGGGCCAACATTAGGTGGCTATTTAACTAATCATTTTTCGTGGCATTGGATGTTTTTAATCAATCTTGCGCCTGCCTTAATGATTGCCAGTATTGTGTGGGCCTATTTAGATATAGATAAACCTAATTGGTCATTATGGCGTAGTGTAGATGTGTTGGGCTTGGTGAGTATGGCCTTATTTTTAGGCTCATTAGAATACACCTTAGACGAAGGGCCACGTCATGACTGGTTTGGCGAGCAAGAAATTGTTTTAAGTGCTTCGTTAGCTTTGGGTGCAGGTTTACTGTTTTTTTGGCGCAGTTTTAGCCATGCTAATCCTATTGTAAATTTACGGGTTTTTAGTAATCGTAATTTTGCCGTTGGCTCAGTGATTTCTTTTGTAGTTGGGGTGAGTTTGTATGGCATGGTGTATTTAATCCCTATGTTTTTGGGCAAGGTACGCGGTTTTAATAGCCTACAAATTGGTGAAATTATGATGGTCATGGGTGTCGCCATGTTTATTACTGCACCATATATAGGGCGTTTATCGGCTAAAATGGATACCCGATTATTAGTGGGTATAGGTTTGGTCATGGCAGCAATGGGGGTGTTTTTTAACTCTCATTTAACCTCTTTGGCTGGTATGGACGAACTATTTTGGCCACAAATTATGCGTGGTGTGGGTTTGATGTGTGCCATGATTGTGATGTCACAATTGGCATTAAGCACCTTGCCCATGACTGAACTCAAAAATGGCAGTGCTTTATTTAACCTGACCCGTAATATGGGTGGCGCAATAGGTTTGGCGGCTATTAATACGATTATGGATTGGCGCGTGGCGTTTCATTGGCAGCATTTGGCGATATATACCGACCCAAGTCGGCCTGTCGTACAAGAAATGTTAGCTAACAGTAGTCAGTTTTTGGCAGGGGAGTTAGGTGGACAGAGTCAACAAGCGGCAATGGCCTTGTTACAGCAAAAAGTGAGTTTACAAGCCACGACCTTAGCTTTTAATGATATTACGATGCTGCTATCGGGCCTGATTTTAAGTGTGTTGTTATTGTTGCCGTTGATACAAGTAGCTAAAAAGTAATTTTTATTGGTAAGTAGGATAAAGGTTTCACCCTTTCCAATGACATAACTCGGCAACTTTGGTTTTGATATGTTCAAATAAAAAGGGCTTAGATAAAAAATCATTCATGCCCATTTTTAGGCTGCGTTCTCGGTCACTTTCAAAAGCATTGGCAGTTAATGCCACAATATAAGGCTGTTTGGCTAAGGGCATTTTTCTAATGAGCTGGGTAGCAGTTAGACCGTCCATTATTGGCATTTGAATATCCATAAAAATTAAATCGAAGGGCTGATTTTGTACTTGCGTTAGTGCCTCTTTGCCATTACTAGCAACTTCAGCTTTAATATTTAGTTTGGCCAAAAACTTAAGCATAATCACTTGATTGACCATATTGTCATCTACAACTAATACCTTAGGTACATCTAACTCATTAAAGTAAAGTTCATTCTTGGGTTGAGTATCGGCTAACGCTGCGCCTATGCCCAATAACACATTAAAGTTAAATGTGGTTCCTTGATTAACCATGCTTTGTACAGAGATAGAGCCAGACATTGCCTCTGTTAATCGTTTGCAAATAGCCAGTCCTAAACCACTACCACCGTATTGTCGGGTAGTAGAAGAATCTACCTGAGAAAAAACCTGAAACAGACGATGTTGCCGCTCTAAGGGAATACCAATACCAGTATCTTTAATTTGAATGTTTAAGCGAAACGAATCGTGGCTAATCATTTCTGCTTGGGCAGTAATATGAATACTACCTTGATGGGTAAATTTAAGGGCATTACTCATCAAATTGGTAATAATCTGACTTAAGCGTAAATGGTCACCAATGGCAATTTTTGGCAAATCATTTGACCAATCATAAGTAAAATTTAGTTTTTTCTTTTCTATTAAAGGACTAAATAATGTAATTACGCTGGTGAGTACCTGATTTAATAAAAAAGGATGATGTTCTAACTCTAATTTACCCGCTTCAATTTTGGATAAATCTAAAATGTCATTAATGAGTGCGAGTAGCGTGTCGCTGCTAGTGCGTATGGCGCGTAAATAACTTTCTTGCTCGGCACTTAAATGGCTCATATCCAGAAGTTGTGCCATGCCAATAATGCCATTTACAGGCGTACGAATCTCGTGGCTCATCATGGCCAAAAATTCGCTTTTGGCAAATGTGGCCGCATTGGCTTGTTCGAGTGCGCTTTGTAATTCTTGGGTGCGTTGTAAAACTTTGGCCTCAAGCTCAAGCGTTAAGGATTGTAGTTGTTGATTAGAGCGTTCTAGCTCGATAGTTTTTTGTGCCAATAATAATTCGGCTTTTTTGCGTTCACTAATATCTTTAACAAAGCCTGCAAATAATGCCTGACCATTCACTTCGGCATGACTAAATGAGATTTCTATAGGAAACTCATGGCCATTTTTATGTAAGCCAGCCATGGGTATATTATGCCAATTTATGTGTTTGTGTTTGCTGTGTAGGTAAGACGCAAAACCATGATTATGAGCCTCACGTAATTGCGGAGGCTGTAAAAGAGAAATATGCCTGCCAATGACTTCGGTTATTTGATAACCAAAGATATTTAAAATGGCGGGGTTTGTATGCCTAATAATACTTTGCTCATCTAAAATAAGCACCACATCGGCGGCAGTATTCCACAAAGCGGTAAAACGCTCTTGACTCAGGCGTAAAGCTTGTTCGGTGGCAATAACTTTTTCTAGTTGTTGTTTTAATGTGAGCTGAGCCTGCTGGTAGGCGGTAATATCCCTAATACAAGCTTGCACAATCAGTTGGCCATTTAGGCTCAGTGTAGTGAGCGTAATCCTACAGGTAATTAGTTCACCATTAATCCTTTTGTGTTGCCACTCAAAAATATGTGAGCCTTGTTCTCTTGCTATTTGCGCCATGTGCAGAGCTTTTGTTTTAGATAACTGCCCGTCTGGCTGATATTCAGGTGATAAAGCAATAGGGTTAAGTGTTAATAAAATGTCTTTATTAGCAACACCAAATAACATGGCGGCTGCTTTATTAGCGGCAGTAAATTTATGCAAGGTGTTGGCATCACTAGTTACTAATGCATCGCGGCTATGTTCAAATAATAAACGGTGGCGTTCTTCACTTTCACGCAAACGGTTATAAGCTTGTTTACGCTCTATAGCTAATGCGGCTAATTGGGCAGCACTCACAATAGTATCTATTTCGTTAGTGGTAGGTGTATAAATACCATGATGGCTCATGGCAAAAGTACCTAATACTTCTTGGTCATTATTAAAAATAGGTTCAGACCAACATGAACCCAAATTAGCCTCTGCGGCTAAGTTTTTATAGTTTGCCCATAACGGACTTTGTTGAATATCAGAAACAATAACACGCTCTTTAATAAAAGCCGCTGTGCCACATGAGCCAGTACTGGCACTAATAGCCACACCATCTATAGCTTCTACATAAGAGGAGGGCAAAGAGGGTGCTGCACCTACAAATAAATGTGAGCCCTCTTCGTTTAATAACAAAATGCAGCATAAAATAGAGGGGTGCATCTTTTCTACATCAAGCACAATCGCTTCTAAAATTTGGGGTAATGGCATGGTGTCCATCATAATTAAAGAAAGTATGTGGGCATGAGAAGCATCACGCTCTTTAATGAGTTTTGCTTGGGTAATATCGTTACAAATAGCCAATAAAAAATCGGTTTTTCCATCTTTGCTGTTAATAACGGGAACTTTTTGAGTGTGTAAAAACACAATATTGTTATCGGCAGTATGACTTTTTTCTTCAGGAATATTAATAGCCACTTGTCTTTGACAAACATCGGTGTCATTAGCTAAAAAAATATCAGCTTCTTCTTTGGGCCATAAGTCGTGGGTGGTTTTTCCTAAAATAGCCAATTTGGGTAGTTTAAATAATTGCTCTGCGGCATCGTTCCATAAGTCTATTCTAAATTGATGACGGGCATTTTTTGCAAAAATAGCAACAGGCGTTTTTTCAATAATTTGATATAAAAAAGAGCTTTGTTGTTGTTGATATTGCAATTTGATATTTAAATCAATGATGGTTTTTTCAAATGTTGTGTGTTGATGTTGATGTGCATTTAATTGTTGCTGTAGTTGAGTATTCTCTGACTCTAACTCAATAAGACGCTGTTGCAGCCTATCAAGTTCAGTTTGATGGTTTTGCGCTGTGTTTTTTTTTGTTGTCATACCAAGCTACCGCATAAAAACTTACATGTTGATTTTATCCTTGCCCTATAAAAAAGAGCTATTAATAGACTATACCTTACAAAAGTATTTAGCCAATAAAAAAGGCGACTTAATGACAAGTCGCCTTTTAAATCACAAGAAGCTAAGCGTGAAATAATACGTTTAGCCTTGTTGCTCTTGCCCAATAATTTCGGCAACGGTTAACGCAGTCATATTAACAATACGGCGCACAGTGGCCGATGGTGTTAATACATGAACAGGTTTAGCCACACCTAACAAAATCGGCCCAATCGTGACATCATTACCTAACGTGGTTTTGAGTAAGTTAAAGGCAATATTGGCAGCATCTAGCGTAGGCATAACCAATAAATTAGCATTACCTGTTAGGCTAGAATTAGGAAACTCGGTACGTCGAATTTCTTCACTCAACGCAGAGTCACCGTGCATTTCGCCATCAACTTCTAAATCGGGTGCATTGGCTTTAACTAAGGCATAGGCTTGGCGCATTTTAAGCGCACTAGGCGTGTTTTCTGTGCCAAAATTAGAATGAGACAACAACGCCGCTTTAGGAATAATACCAAAACGACGAATTTCTTCGGCAGCCAATAAAGTCATTTCGGCAATTTGTGCCGTGGTTGGCTCGGGGTTAACGTAGGTGTCGGCAATAAACATATTACGGTCTTCACCCATTAATACATTCATGGCATAAAAGTTTTTGGCGTTTTTGCTTAGGCCAATCACTTGTTCTACATAATCTAAATGCAAATGGAAGTGACCAAATGTGCCGCAAATCATACCGTCAGCTTCGCCAAAATGGACTAACAACGCGCCAATTAAGGTGGTACGACGACGTACTTCACGCATCGCAAGCTCTAAACCTATACCCCGTCTACACATGATTTCATGGTAGTAGGTATAGTATTTTTCATAATGCGCTAAGTTGTCTTGGTCAATTAAACCAAAGTCTTGGCCTGCACGAATCCGTAAACCTAACTTTTGAATTTGTTTGTTAATATCTTCGGTACGACCTACTAACAACGGAAAAGCCAAACCTTCATCTACGACAATTTGTACCGCGCGTAATACACGCTCGTCTTCGCCTTCACAAAACACAATACGCTTATTAGGCGCGGTTTGAGCTTGGGCAAAGACGGGCTTCATAATAAAAGCGGAGTTATAGACAAACTCAGAAAGTTTTTGGCGATAGGCTTTAAAGTCTTCGATAGGGCGCGTGGCAACTCCCGAATCCATTGCGGCTTTGGCAACGGCAGGGGCAATTTCCATAATTAAACGCGAGTCTAAGGCTTTAGGAATAATATATTCCGCGCCAAAACTGGTTGCTTCACCATAGGCAACTTCATTACGTTCAATGTGTGCCATACGCGCAATCGCATGCACACTGGCAATTTTCATTTCTTCGTTAATGGTGGTTGCACCAACATCTAACGCGCCTCTAAAAATATAAGGGAAGCATAAGGCATTATTTACTTGGTTTGGATAGTCTGAGCGACCCGTTGCAATAATAGCATCTTGACGAACGGCCTTAATTTCTTCGGGCATGATTTCGGGGGTAGGGTTAGACAAGGCAAAAATAATCGGGCTATTGGCCATACTGGCAACCATTGCGGGTTTAACAATGCCTGCGGTTGATAAACCCAAAAACATATCTGCGCCAACCATCACGTCAGCCAATGTGCGTGCGTCAGTTTGTTGGGCATATTTTGCTTTGCTGTCATCCATGGCGCGGCCATGATGCAACACGCCTTTGGAGTCAGCCACAAAAATATTATGGCGGCTTGCACCAATAGCACACAATAAATCTAAACAAGAAAGAGCGGCTGCGCCTGCGCCCGAACATACAATTTTAATGTCTTCAATTTTTTTGTTGACTAATTTTAGCGCGTTTAATAAACCTGCACCCACAATAATAGATGTGCCGTGTTGGTCATCATGAAACACAGGAATCTTCATGCGTTCACGGAGTTTTTTCTCGATATAAAAACATTCAGGAGCTTTAATGTCTTCGAGGTTAATACCTCCAAACGTTGGCTCTAACGAGGCAATAATATCAACTATTTTATCAGGGTCGCGCTCATCAATTTCGATGTCAAAAACATCTACGCCCGCAAACTTTTTAAATAAAACGCCTTTACCTTCCATGACAGGTTTAGACGCTAAGGGGCCAATATCGCCCAAGCCTAATACAGCCGTACCGTTACTAATCACCGCAACCAAGTTACCCCGCGCAGTATAACGCGACACAGTGCTTGGGTCTTTTTCGATTTCTAAACACGGTGCAGCCACACCAGGTGAATAAGCCAAGGCTAAATCGCGTTGGTTAGATAGTTGTTTGCTAGGTGTTACCGAGATTTTGCCGGGATGTGGAAACTCATGATAATCCAAAGCGGCTTTACGAAATGCCTCATCCATACTTTATTCTTGCTAATGCAAGCCTCTTTCAATAAGTGAACACAAATACCATTAGGGTATTCGTTTTAAAACGTGGGTTAATATAACATGTTGTACTGACTAACAAAATCGTTGTAATAGTCAGTGAGGTGGAGTCGATGACTCCTGAGCTTTAGTAAGTATGGTGGTGGCCAAAACTTACATAGTCTGTATGACTCTTTCCCTTTTGGGGCAATCTTTAGCGGATTGTAGTGTCAGGCCAACTCGGGATGGGTGTGGAGTCGGTGCTAAAACACTAAAAGAAATGATAAGCGGGGTATAGCCTATAAAAATACTATGCTTAGCCTAACTTGGCAAGAGACAAACTCTACACAGGCAAAAGTTTACATGGGCATAAGCGTATAATTCTTAAATGCGCTAAGATATGCCAAATTAAAGTCAATGAGTGAGTCGAATTATGGAACACATTCTTCATCCCAAAGCACAAGCCTTATTAGATGCACAAGTTGCTTATATTATGCAGCGTTTAAATGCGAATGACTTAGCAGTTACTTTGCAGCAAGAAATAGACCTAATTTTGGCAAATGCACCGTTATTAACGCTTAACGAATGTGTGACTAGCGACATGATTAAAGAGACGGTGCATGGTTACGCCATAGAGTTAGAGTTAGGGGCAGGGGTGTTTGATATTATTGGTGATATTGCCAGAACCATACATGGCCATAACGTACACCAACAAACCACTTTAAATGACATTGTACCCGACAAGCATGTAGAGCAAATTTTAGACAAAGTATTAGAGTTAACCGAGGTGCGCGAATACGTTTTACATGAAGCGGTGATTAATCCTGTGTATGCCGCCTTAGCCTCGGATGTGATGTATTACGGTTTACGTGATTATTTAGTGTCACAAATGGGGGGCAAAAAAAGTAGTCAACGAATGGCCACGGTTTTATCGTGGAGTAAAAGTTTAGTTGAGCGTGTTCCTGCTGATATTGAGCAGTTAATCGAATTAAACCTACGTCAATATATTCAAAAAAGTATTCAGAGTGTGTTAATTGAAAGTAAAAGCTTTTTGACACATATAGATGTTCAAAAACTACGCGATAATTTATTAGATATTTGGGAAGATATTAAACAGCATCCGATTAGCACTTATCAGCAATTATTAAGCAGTTTAGATGTAGAAGAGTTTTTTGTATTAACGTATGAGTTTTGGCGTGATTTTAGACAAAGTGATTATTTTAAAGTGCTGATTGATGCAGGTATTGACGCATTTTTTAATCGTTATGGCACCACCACACTCGATGTTTTATTAGACGAAGTCGGTATTAAACGCGAAATGTTAATTGCTGATGCCTTACGCTTTGTGCCGCCCGTACTAGGTATTATGCAGCAAAAATCATTGTTAGAACCACTAATTAGACAGCATTTAGAACCGTTTTATCAGTCGGATGCAGTGCAGCAAATTTTAAGTGATTAACTCTGATTTAACAGTAAAAAAATCCATGTAACACATGCCGCTGTAATAAAAATAACGATAGCACTTAGCCATATACTCATAGAGGTTGCTGGCTTAGGTGTGGTGGCGGCATGTAAATCGGGGTGCGCGCGCTCGTAGGCTTCAACCGCTTCTTTAGCTTCTTTTAGGCTTAAGGAGTTTTCTTGGCGTACTATTTTAATGGCATCAATTTTATGACCTAAAGCCAATGCACCAATGGCGGATAATGGCAGTGGTGTAGAATAATGTTGTATCATGGTCGGGCTTCCTTTCTAGTGTAAAGACAGCTTGTCTGTTTATTAATTTATATCTTTTGTTTTAGCAGAAAAGTCTGCATAAACAATGGGTTTTTATGCCAAATACCGCACATTTTGTTTATGAAATAGCCACTTGTGTGCAGCACTTCACAAAGCAAGGTGCTTATGGTGTAGATTTGAGGGGATAATGTCATTGGCATAAATGACACTTGTATAATGTAGCATGTTTTTTAATCAGTTTGGTGGTGCTTGTGTAATGTGCTTTTATCCTTAATATTAAAATATGATGTAATAAGCAATATCCCATCTACTGCCTAAAATTGTGTAAAATCTGACTTGCCTAGTGACGGATATTTAGGCAGAGTAATCTAGCTCAAAAAATAGTTTATTTATAGGCTATATCTATATTTTTTGTTTTTTAATAATCAAAACAGTGAGTTATAAAATATGTCCTATATAAACTTTTATTTTTCTGCTTAGGCTGTACACTCTTATGGCCAAAAACAATCAACCCTTACAAACATTAAAGGTCGCCTTTTTGGGTGGTCGTGGTTGTGGAAAAACAACATTACTCGCTAGTTATTTAGGCCATATGGCTAGTAGCCGTTGGCAAAAAGAACACCAATATTACTTAAGTACGCCCGATTCTGGCGACTCTAAACGCTTAAATGAATTGTTTCAGGGCTTATGTAATGGCTTTTTTCCCGAGGCAACCATTAAACGTGCCTCTGCTTATCGTTTTCAAATGCACGTTGAAGCATGTGACGGTATTCCTTTAGAAATTCAATGGTTAGACTACCCCGGTGAATGGTGGGAGCGTGAGCCTGCCGATGCCAAAGAAAAAAAACAACGTGACGAGTGTTTAAAGCGCATGGTGCATAGTCATGTGTGTTTTTTGGTGATAGATGGCGCGCAGTTTCAACGTCATGGCGAAACCTATTTACGCGCCCATTTAGCCCACATGACTAACGAAATTGCGAATTTATTACGCCATAGTGGTAATGCCAAAAAGAAAAATAATCCGCTTAAAGATATGGTGTGGGTCATGGCGTTAAGCAAAGCCGATACCCTCGAAAGCACTTTAACTGCCGCCGATTTTGCCGACTTTGTTAATCGTTATGCAGGTGACCAGTTAGATACCTTACGTCAGCGTTTAGGTGAAGCAGGGTGTCCTTCGTTTGGCATGAATTATTTATTGTTTTCGTCCGTTTTAGGGACAGGCCAGCGTATTGTTGATATTAACAAAACCATCGGTTTGGATTTAATTGCGCCGTTGGCCTTACGCACTATTTTAGAAAAAGAACTCCAAAATATCGAAAAATCCGCCGTACTCAAACGTGTTTTTGCAGGCAGTGCCGATAGAGGTGCATTACAAGCCTTGTTTAATGTATTACGCCAGTTATTGGCCAAATGGCCAGATAGGTCAACCCGTGATTTAGGCGATTTATTATTTAATAAAGCCGAAACATGGGTTGGTGGTCGCGCTCAAGACTTGCAAAACGAGATGGATGCTCAACAGCAACAAGGGCATAGTTTAAAAGCCGCAGAGTCCATTCTAAAAATGGCGTTAAGCAAGCCAGAGAATCGCAAATATTTTTATGTGCCTTTGTTACGCGTTGGTATCAATCGATAGGTGGAATGATGTATGGAAAACTTGGTGATAGATACCCAACTCGTGTGGATGACGTGTGGTATTGATGCAGGTTATCAAATTTTATTAGCACCACCTGCGTTAAGTAAAACGTGGGTTGACTTATTGGAAGGGGCGTTTGCTAATTTTGAAGTGGGCGATGCCTCGCTTAAAACCGTCGAAATTAATTATGAAGGCGGCAAAGCCTTAGCATTGGCATTTTTTGACCCTACGTTATGTGATGCCAGTTCGCGCCCCATTAAGCATTTTATGCTGCTATTAGGCATGAATGACACGGTATTTAAAAAAGCCAATTTGCTATTAGTTGCCCCATTATTGCAACAGCTTAAACCTGCTTTTGAGGTGATTTGCCAAGCCTCACGTTATACCTCTGAGCAAGAAATTATGCGTTTAGCGCAAAATCAACAGAGTGAGCGTAATATTCGTTTAGAGTTTCAGTCAAAAATGGCCTCGTTAAAATTGGGCTCAAAAACTAAAGCAGCCAACACAAAAGTAACTAACACTAACGCCAAAATAAATACTAAAGAGCTATTACAAGAACTAAGTAGTAATCAATCACTAAGTGATGATGACGAAGTCTTAGCCATGCCTTTATGGTTAAAATGGGCATTTACCTTAGTTATTTTAGTGGCCATTTTGGCAGGTATTTGGGTCGGATTGAGTACATAGCTTTTAAAGCAGGAGTAAAAAAAACAGTGCAGTTGAGTCATGCGGAGTGGACATCGTGGTTAGCTATTTTTGATGAATGGGTTGCCCAAGTTTTTGTGATTGTATTAGTCACACTGTTGGTAAATTTTATCGTTAAACGGGTGATGGAGCGTATGGCGGCGCGTTTTGCCCTCACGTCTAATCCGTGGGATGACGCTATTGTAGATGCTTTAAAAAAGCCCTTAGCTTTTTTAATTTGGCTGATTGGCTTAACGATAGCTGTTTATGTGATTAAAGAAGCCACCCAACAAAGTATTTTTGCTGCTGCCGCCCCTCTTAGAGACTTAGGCATTGTGTTTGCCTTGTCATGGTTTTTGTATCGATTAGCCTACAATGTCGAACTTAATGTGATTAATATTCATGAGCAAGAAGACCGAAATTACGACAAAACCACCGCTGTTGCCTTAGGAAAATTAGTCCGTTTATCGTTAATGATTACCACGACTTTAGTTGCGTTACAAACTTTAGGTATTTCTATTTCGGGTGTATTAGCCTTTGGTGGCGTAGGTGGTATAGCCATTGGTTTTGCGGCACGTGATTTATTAGCCAATTTTTTTGGCGCATTGATGGTGTATTGGGATAGACCTTTTAATGTGGGGGATTGGATTCGCTCGCCAGACCGTGAAATAGAAGGAACGGTTGAAGATATTGGTTGGCGATTAACACGCATTCGTACGTTTGACCAACGGCCTTTGTATGTGCCTAATTCGATTTTTACAGGGATTGTGGTCGAAAACCCATCGCGTATGGCTAACAGACGCATTAACGAAACTATTGCGATTCGTTATGCCGATATTAATAAAATGGCAGCCATTGTTGAGAAAGTAAAAGCGATGTTAACGGCTCACCCTGATATAGATACCTCTAAAACACTAATGGTTAATTTTGATACTTTTAATAAGTCATCGGTTGATTTTTTTATTTATACCTTTACCAAAACCACTCAATGGGTTGAGTTTCATCATATTAAACAAGATGTCTTGCTAAAAATTTCGGATATTGTGGCGCAACATGAGGCACACATGGCCTTTCCTACCACGACATTGGATTTGCCGCCTGAGTTTAAAAAAGTGGAGTAAGCTGCTGAATAAAAGCATCAAAACTTAAAGTGTGTTTAGCGGCGTTATTGATGTTTTTAGATTGCAGAAAAGGGCGGCTAAGGTTGTCATAGCATCGGTAGTCTTTTTGAAAGCTGATGCCTTGTTTATTTAATACTCGACTTAACGCCTCTTCACAACCCGTTATTTTAGGATTTTTTGGTTTTTTAGTTTGATAATGTGCAAGTAGCCAACATTCTAAAGAGTGAATGCAAATACAAAAAATAATTTTATGGTTATATTTTATAAAGTTATCAGAGTATCGTTCATTTATTTTATTAATAAGGCGTTGTTTGATAAGGGCGTAAAATTCGATTTGATTATGTTGAGCCAAAGAAATTGGACTAACACCAAAGTTTTTTTGCTCACAAATATCGGTATCAATTTGAATAACTAAATAATCGTGATTTTCGGCAGCTTCAACAAAGTCAGTCGATTGTAAATACAATAATACTTGTTCCCAACCGCCAAATGAGTGACTGGCTTGCTTTTTGTCGGTTTCATCTAATAAAGGTTGTAGTTGTTTAATATCTTCATCATCTATGCCAAATCCCTCTGTACACGACAATTTTTTTAAGTCTATGAAGTATTTGACATTTTATCATTT